>JGI20157J14317_10000988_pt1 | contig 27447 bp, 23 predicted proteins | sample COG_07_FD_14317 | JGI IMG/M metagenome (IMG submission 14317)
CAGCTTAACCGCCGAGGGCGCCTTGGGAGTTTTGTTGATAATTTTTTGCGTTTGACGACCCGCATGACTGATTTGCGCCCAGAAGTGGTTGCCGTTGCGAGTGGCAGCCTTTGCCCAACTCGCTAGAGCCGCCTGCATTTCTGGACTGGGCTCGGAGTCAACAATTACATTGCCCGGGCGCTCCAGATGATCTCTATCTATCTGAATATTGCCCGACAGCAACATGCCGGCACCCCCATCACTCCAGATACCATAGAGGCGCTCCAATTCCGGGGTGGGCACTCCCTGGGCAGTGGCCAGACCCTCGGTCATCGCAGCCTTGGACAGGCGATTAGGCAAAGTGGCGCCACAGGGCAAGGTTAAAGGTTGAGCAAGTAAGTTTGTCATAGGATAAATTCTTATTATTAGGTTGGGCTAGATCATAAAGGTGACTTGCGGCGATGGCTAGTCCAGTTCCACAAACTACCTAGCAGAACTCCTTGGTCTAATTCTGGCCTTTACCAGCTGAGCCTAGAAATAGACACTAAAGTCTGAATCTGGTGCATCTGCTAGACCCAAAAGGAACAGTATGGAATTTCTACATTATCGCGATCTGGCCAAAACTGAAACTGAGTTCCCTATCAGTGTGGAGTGGGGCCAGGGCCGCAGTATTTTTGGCGGTCTGACCGCCGCATTGGTATTGGTGCACATAGAATCCAACCATGATTTGACCGGCCGTGATCTTCGCACTGTCAATATCCATTTCTGCGGAGCGGTAATAGCGGAGGTACCCTGCGAATTTCGCCATCGAGTGTTATCCCAGGGAAGATCTGTGACCCAAATTGAAGGGCAGCTGCTGCAGGCGGGTGAGGTCAAAACCGAGATAGTCGCCTGCTTTACCTCCGATCGTGTCTCCGCTATTGGCATCGACTTTCCAGCCAAACAGTTCCCAGTGGCGGTGCAAGACACCAGTGAGATGGCATTCACATTTAAACAGGGTTCGGCACCTCATTTCGTCGGCTATTTTGATCTTCGCCAGACCAATGACAACCTACCCTTTACCGGCTCAGACCACAGCCTGATTACCGGCTGGATGGGTTTCTCCAAGCCCAGCGAAACACTTAATGATGCCAGTATTCTGGCACTGATTGACGCATGGCCCCCAGCTATACTGCCCATGATGACCAGCAGAGCACCCAGCAGTACCATTACTTGGAATATTGAGTTTATGCATCCCAGAGCAGCCCTTGAAGTCGAGGATCTGCTCTATTACGAATGCATAGCCATTCAGGCTGGTCATGGCTATGCCCATACTGAGGGGAAAATTTACCATCCCAACGGGCAGCTCCTGGCATTAAGTCGCCAAATGGTGGGTGTTTACGATAAAGTGACCTAATAAAGCTGCACAACAATAAATAATAATAACCAGGTGAGGCACAGGATGACCAAACCAATACCCAGCGCTCGCCAGCCTCTGGCGGGGCTAGAAGTAGTAGAACTCTCCAATATGATTACCTGCTCATTGGCGGCTCAGACCATGGCTGCCCAGGGAGCCAATGTCATCAAAGTAGAACCCCCTGTGGGTGGCGATCAGATGCGTCCCCTGGGAACTCAGAAGAGTGGTGTCTCCGGATTTTTCCATAACTGTAATCGCGGCAAGCAGTCCCTGGCCATAGATCTTAAATCTGACGCCGGTGTTGAAGCGGTGAAAAAACTTGCCGCCAACGCCGATATCTTGTTACACAACTACCGCCCGGGTGTAATGGACCGTATAGGTCTCAGCTCTGCGGTGCTGCGCAAGATTAATCCCCAGCTAATCTATGTGGCGGTCAGCGGNTTTGGTACCCAGGGCCCCATGGCCGACTTCCCCGCCTTTGACCATGTTATTCAGGGTATGGCCGGCTTTACCGACCTACAGGCGCCAGATGACAACAGGTTTGACTTTATCCGCACCTTTATCTGCGACAAAGTAACAGCTTATACCGTTGCTCAGGCAGCCACTGCGGCACTGCTTGCAAGGGCAACCACTGGTGAGGGCCAGCATATTGATATTTCCATGCTCCATGCCTGTATCGCCTTTATGTGGCCAGACGGCATGATGCACAGAACCTTAAAAGACGATGACAGATTTACTATGTCGCCGGGCTCGGAATACTTCCAGACGATTAATTACAGCGATGGCGCTGTTGCGGTCGCGCCCCTGAGGGATAACCATTGGGAAGCATTGCTGCCCATGCTCGGCTATCCAGAGTTATTGGGCACTCCACCCTATAACTCGGTGCCCGCGCGGATGACCAATATGCGCGAGGTCACCCAGGTGCTTAAAAATCCACGCCTAGATATAGGTGTAGAGGCGGCAATGAAAGTTCTGGTCGCCGCAGATGTGCCCTGCGCACCCTGTGTACAGCGGGATCATCTGGAATCCAGCGAACAGATAGCAGCCATTGGCGCTCTTGAAACCTATGTCACCCGAGCAATGGGGAAATTAACTGTGCCTACGCCGCCGGTGCAATTCGAAGGCGCGCCAGCATCCCAGGCTGAACCCAGTCCATTGCTGGGCCAACACAGCCGCAGTATTCTGGCGGAACTGGGCTGGAACAACGATGCTATTGACGAAATGATCAGTTCAGGCGCAGTCGCGGAAACGCCCCTACCCTGATGATGGCCGGAGCTAATAGAGCGAATGCCCTTAGAACCAGGTTCCTATTTTGGCTGGTGCTATTGTTGTCGCCTTACTCCTCAGCCAGCGGCTTTGATCTAAATGATCAATGCCCCCCAAGCTTTGCCCTTAGCAGCGACAACCAATGTCAGTTACGCAATCTCTACCAACTTTATGACTCCCTGCAGGGTCAGGGACTTGGGGGTCTAAAAACCGCCCTGCCCCATCACCGCGATGGCTTTAGCCCGCAACAGATTGATCTGGGCAGACTATTGTTTTTTGACCCCGTACTGTCGGGCAATAAAGACCTGTCCTGTGCCAACTGCCATAACCCGGCCAAGGGCTTTAGCGATGGTATGGCACGCAGCGTGGGCGCCAGTGGTCAGCTGCATCCACGCTCAGCCCCCACCCTCTGGAACAGCGCTTTTCTTAAGTCATTGCTGTGGGATGCACGGGCAGATAGCCTTGAGCAGCAGGCTTTGGGCCCATTGTTTTCCGAATTGGAAATGGCCAACACCCCTGAACAGTTAATGGCCAATCTAAACCAGGTGGACGCCTACCCAGAGCTTTTTACCCAGGCCTTCCCCAACTCTGAAGATGCTATGGTGATCGCTAATATCACCACTGCACTAACCGCCTTTCAAAGTTCGTTGATCAGCCTCAACAGCCCCTATGACCGCTATGCCCATGGTGACAGCAAGGCGCTTAACCCAGAACAGCTCGAGGGGCTGAATGTATTCCGCTCATTTGTAGCTCGCTGCTCCCAGTGCCATACCCCGCCGCTGTTTACTAATCAGCAGGTCGCAGTTATTGGCACCCCAGAACCAGAGGGAATGCCCAGAGATATTGGTGCTCAGGCCACCTTTGGTGCCGAGCGGTTAAGGGGTGGTTTCAAGGTGCCAACCCTGCGCAATATTGCACTCACTGCGCCCTATATGCACAGCGGAAGATTTGCTACATTGCTTGAGGCCACAGAGTTTTATACCAAGGGTCGCGGCCATGCCGTACCTGAGGGCGAGGAGCTATTGCTGCACTGGCATATATCCGAACCCAATTTGACCCCCAGTGAGCTGGATCGGTTAGTAGATTTTATGGGCGCATTGAGCGATGAAAGCTTTATGCCTGAAATCCCCCAGCAAGTACCTTCGGGATTGCTGCATTAAAGATTGATGTAATAAAAATGATCTCACCAGTAGATCAGGAGAATAATAATGAATAATAAAATCAAAATCGTACTTGTGATTATTATCTTTGCCGGCGGCTGGATTCTCGGCAGTAATAACAATACTGCTCCGGTTATCACCAGCTCTATGGGTGGTGCCAGTTACTCCGGAGGCTACCAGCCTGAAGCGCAAGCTGCTGTGCAGGCTGAGGGTGCGGTCGCCCTGCGCACCGAGCAGGGCCAGATTCATCTGGTTAAGGATGGCGATTCTATTCAGGCTGCGGTGGAAGCGGCTCAGCCTGGCGACACCATTCAAGTTATGCCCGGCATCTATTCAGAGACTGTGTATATAGATAAAGACGATATTCACCTGCTGGGTGTAATCCAGGAAGGCAAGCGCGCCACAATGGATGGTCTGGGCAAACTCAACGATGCCATTCTCTACTCTGGCAACAATGTGGTGATCGAAAACTTCCGCATCACTAAGTACAAAGGCAATGGCATTATGGGCCAGGCCGGCAATAATTTTGAGATTCGCAACAATGTGATTGTAGATACCGGCATCTACGGCATATTCCCCCAGCTGGGTACCAACGGTCTGGTGGAACACAATGTGGTTTCAGGTATTGAAGATGCGGCAATCTATATAGGCATGAGTGACAATATTCATGTGGCCTACAATGAGGTATTCGACAGCGTGGCTGGCATCGAAATTGAAAACAGCCGCCATGCCATTGTCGAACACAACAATGCCCACAATAATACAGGCGGTATTCTGGCCTTTGTCACCCCCGGCCTGCCGATTAAAACCACCGAAGATGTGATTATTCGCAATAACTTTGTGCTGAACAACAACACCCCTAACTTTGGTGCGCCTGGTTCTATTGTCTCTGGCATCCCAGCTGGCACCGGGATTCTGGTGATGGCCGCCGACGATGTCATTATTGAGGGCAATATTATTTCCGGCAACAAAACCGCCGGCATTATCGTCAATGACCACAGCTTTGCCACAACCATTACCATGGATGTGGAATCGGACCCCAACTCCGATCGCACCATGATTCTGGACAATGTCATGCTCAACAATGGCTACGACACCATCGCCGAAGTTAAAGCCGTAGCTCTGACCGAACTGCACACTGGCCTGGTGGATATAGTCCATGTGGGCTCCAGCGAGGGCAGCTGCATAGTCAACCGCCACCGCTACAGAGCCGTGGGTATTGGCAACTATGGGGACTGCGACTTCACTAACACCGACAGCATAGATAACTACCTGGTGGCCGGCGGCGCCGATCGCCGCGTGATTCACCCGTCGGAACGCGGTGAGATTGCCTATCTGGGTGTTTGCACTGGCTGCCACAGCTATACAGGCCGACTGATTGGGCCCTCTGTACAGGTTATTCAAGCCATGTATGCGGGCAACCCTGAGGCACTGGTGGAATATATCAATGCGCCAGTAAAAAAGCGCGATAACTTCCCACCTATGCCGGCACAGAACTATCTGGATGCTGAAACNCAGATGGCNGTAGCCACCTATATGCTGGCCCTCGAAAAATAGCAGCCATAAACCTGTTATGGCTTGCTGAGGTCAGAGTCCGAATCTTATAACCAATAGCCTGACTAGGCCATTGGGGTATTTGCCTCTATTAACAGCTCAACAAACTTCTGTGCTGGCGAGGACAGTGCCTGACGGCGGCGGGTGAAGATACCCACCTGGCGCTCTATGCCACCATGGGATATAGGTACACAGATAGCCCCAAGCGCCTCCATCTGTTGCTGGCAGAGAGCTGGAACCACCGCCACTCCAGCACCTGCGGCGACCATTGCGCCCACCGTGGTCAGCTGAAAAGCTTCAAAGATATGTGGCGGTTTGCGGCCGGCCTCGTCAATAGCATTATCAGTCCAGCGCCTGGTGCTGGAGCCGCGATTTAAAGATACCAATGTATAACTTAGCAAGTCAGCAAAGGCGACCTCAGCATCTGTTGCAAAATGGTGCTGCGGGGGCAGAATGGCGATAAATCGATCATTAAATAGAGGCTGGAAATCAAGACCATCCATACTGTCCGGCTCAAAGGTAATACCCAGTTCTACCCGCCCGGACTGCACCGCACTGATCACTTCCTCCATCACAATATCCTGTACATTGATATTGATATTGGGAAAGCGCTGAACAAGCGCCACCAATGTGCGGGGCAAGCAATTGCTGGCAAAGGACGGCATGGCGGCGATACTNAGCTTGCCCCTCTGCAGCGCAAATAGCCCGCGCAGATCCTCAAAGCCCTCATTCCAGTCCATTAGTAAACGGCGAGCCACGGGCAGAAACTCTGCACCCTCTGGCGTTAACACCACTGAGCGCGTCGAACGGGCAAAGAGCTGGCCCCCCAGCGACTCTTCCATCTTGCGAATAGAGGCACTGAGTGCGGGCTGGGAGAGATGCAGATGCTCACAGGCTTCGGCAAAACTGCCCGCCTCAGCGATGGCGACAAAACCGCGCAACTGTTTAACACTAATATTCATCAGTAAAATTATTATTCCATTTTATCAATTAATTAATCATTTAATACTATTTGAGTTAATTATAGAGCTAGGGCAACCTAGGTCAATTACCCATTAATGAGTCTCAACCATGCAAGCTTTATGGCAGCCCAGTGCTGAACAAATCGACAACAGTCATATGCGACGATTTCAGCAGCAGCTTGAGTCCAACTTAAACCTCAGTTTTGGTGATTACGAGCAGCTACACCGCTGGTCTATCGACAGCCCAGAGCAGTTTTGGGAGCAGCTATGGCACTACACAGATATTCGCTCGTCACAGCCCTATACCAGCGTACTAAAGCATGGCGATAGGTTTCCCGGCGCCCAGTGGTTTGAGGGTGCAAAGCTTAATTTTGCCGAGAACCTGCTGCGCAATCGCAGTGATAAAACTGCCATAGTTGCCCGCCTGGAAAATGGCGCCCGCCGCACATTGAGCTACAGAGAACTCTATACGCAAGTGGCCCAGCTGGCCGCGGCACTGCGCAGTGCCGGGGTGGCAGCAGGTGATCGCGTAGCGGGCTTTATGCCCAATGTCCCAGAGACTATTGTGGCCATGTTAGCCACCAGTAGTATTGGCGCTATCTGGTCGTCCTGCTCGCCGGACTTTGGTATCAATGGGGTAATGGATCGCTTTGGTCAGATCGAACCCAAGGTGCTATTTGCCTGCGATGGTTATTATTACAATGGTAAAACCATAGATTCCACTCAGCGTATAGGACAGATCTGCGCCAAAATAGACTCTATAGAACAGCTGGTTTTGGTAAAGGTCACCGAGGCAGTAACAGATATTCCTCAGGCAATGGATTACGGCGATTTTCTGGTAAAGGAAAACACTCCAAAACTGCAATTTGAGCAGCTGCCCTTTGATCACCCTCTCTACATTATGTATTCCTCAGGCACCACCGGCGCCCCTAAATGTATTGTTCACGGTGCAGGCGGCACATTACTTCAACAGCTTAAAGAACAGCAGCTACACAGCAACCTACAAGCCAGATGATGTGCTGTTTTATTTCACCACCTGCGGCTGGATGATGTGGAACTGGCTGGTGGCAGGCCTGGCCACTGAAGCCAGTATTGTGCTGTTTGATGGCTCGCCCTTTTACCCGGAACCCAGATCACTGATTGATATGGCCGAGCAGGAGAAGATCAATATATTTGGCACCAGCGCTAAATATATTGCCGCACTGGAGAAGGCCCATGTGGTGCCCAGAGAAAGCCATCAACTGGCAAGTTTAAAGGCCATACTCTCCACTGGCTCTCCGCTCTCCCATGAAAGTTTCCAGTATGTTTACCGGGATATTAAAGCCGATCTCTGTCTGTCCTCTATCTCTGGGGGCACAGATATTCTGTCCTGCTTTGTGCTGGGCAATCCCACGCTGCCGGTCTGGGAGGGTCAAATTCAATGTCGCGGTCTGGGTATGGCTGTGGAAATATGGGATGAACAGGGCCGCTCTGTCACTGAGCAAAAAGGCGAACTGGTGTGCGTTAAGCCTTTTCCCTCAGCACCTATCTATTTTTGGAATGACCCGGAGAACAAAAAATACCTGAGTGCCTATTTCCAGACCTATGCCAATATTTGGGCCCATGGAGACTACGGCGAGATCACTGCTCAGAATGGAGTGATTATTCACGGCCGTTCCGATGCGGTATTAAACCCGGGCGGTGTGCGCATTGGCACCGCAGAAATTTATCGCCAGGTGGAAAAGCTGGATGAGGTAGTGGACAGCATCTGCATTGGTCAGTACTGGGACGATGATGTGCGAGTGGTATTATTTGTTGTGCTGCGCCAGGGCCTCAGTCTCGATGATAAACTGATAGGCAAAATTCGCAGCAACATCAGAAGTGAAACCACTCCCCGACACGTNCCCGCCAAGGTGATTGCAGTAACAGATATTCCCCGAACTATAAGCGGCAAAATTGTCGAACTTGCAGTGCGCAAAGTAGTGCATGGGCAGGCAGTCAACAATACGGATGCACTGGCTAACCCCGAAGCTCTGGAGCTATTTAAAGATCTTCCAGAGCTGGAGAATTAGATAGAGGTAGACAATACTGATTGCCTAATCCATCAATATCCCCTACTGTCGCTGCTGCTTAAAAAACCAAACTAGGGGAGCTTACAATGACCAGACAGATTCTCGATAACAACCATATTCACCCGGCTGTGCAGGCAACGGTTAACAACAACCATGCAGATATAGTGGCAGAGGTGCAAGCTGCTATCGCCAATAATCAGATTGTAGTTGTGGGTATGGCCCAGAATCCCGCGCCCAAAAGAGCGCGCAAACAGCTGGACGAGCTGGGACTTGATTACTGCTATCTGGAGTACGGTAACTATTTCAAACTCTGGCGCAGACGCAATGCACTGAAGATGTGGAGTGGCTGGCCCTCGTTTCCGATGATTTTTGTCAAAGGAGTACTGATCGGCGGTTCCAGTGATATGCGCGCACTGATCGAAGCTGGCGAATTTACCCAGCTTTTAGATTAGTAGCTCCTGAATTAAAAGCTCCTACACCAAAAGCTCCAGTCAATCATACTGACCAAGCTTATTAATTCTAATAACCGCCTGCACCTCATGCACATAGACTTCGCGCAATTCGGAGTAGTGCAGTAGATTTTCGGCCAGCAGATGGCCGGTTACCTGCTGCTGCGACTCTCTGAGTTGCGCGCGACTAGCTCGAAGATCGGAATAGGCTCGGTGGGAATTAATATTGCGCATATAGGCATTCACCGCATTTGCCACAGAAGCAAACTTTGCTACCTCATGATTACTACCAGCGTTGCGGCGCAGCGGCACCAGGCCACAGCCTTTTTTGTAGCACCACTGGCCAAACAGATTATTGCCCTGCACCGCAAAGCGCGAAGTGCCCCAGGCAGATTCTATCGCGGCCTGGGACAGAGCCAGTGAGGCTGGTATCTTATCCACTCGCAGCAATAGATTTTCCAGCAGCTGAGTATTTTCGGCGTCGGGCTTGAGGCCGTATTCACTGGCAAACCGGCTGAGCTTTTTGCGCTCTGCGGCAGATAACTCAGCTTTGCCCGCCAGTAGTTCAAGCTCCGCTCGCTGCTCCAATGTCTGCCTGTTGCTCTCAGTGACCAGCGGCAACATATAGTCAAAAAACGCAGTTTTTTTCTGCCGTACATCCTGATACTGACTGAAGTCAGGCAGGGGAGCAGAGCCGCTCTGGGGAATAATTACAGCCCCCAGAGCACCGACTAATATTAGGCTGCGCAGCCACCAGGACTGTATTGCGCGCCGCCAAAATCTAGGCTGAGTCATGGTCTGGTACTCCTCAGGATTCGGCCAGGAAATCCTGGCTGCTGTATGTCACCATCGGCAGACCCATAAACTTTTTGCGCGCCACTAGTGGCAGATTTTGCACTACTAGCTGCGCTGTCCTCAGGGCAACTGCCTGTATCCATAAAGGTTAGCGCCGCGGCAAATCTGGCCTCTTCAGGATCACCCAGAGCATGTTGCAGATCATCCTCTACTAGGCAACCACGCACATTAGCGGCGGACATGTCGTCGCTATCCACTGGAATAAATCCATCGGAGTATTCTCCAAAGCCTTTGGCATTAGAACCTTTAAACTGAATGGTGAAATAGGTGGTGCTGCAGTTATCTATACCGTAAAAGCCATAGGGTTTACCTCTGGTGTTGGCACCAATCAGAATCACTTCCACATCAATGCCCCGCAGGCCATTGATAAAGGCTTCACTGGCGGAAGCTGTGCCACCACTGGCCAACACAAAAACCCGTGACATATTGAGCTTGGGTAGTGGGCTGCCCTCCTCAGCCGAAAATCCAGCTGCGGTTGAAGGGAAATAGGTCGGCGCCAGATTGCGCCCGGTAATCGGGTTGACCGAGGGATACTTATCGTTAAATGTGGTCTCTTCGAATATGCGCCCAGAGGCTGCCTCGCCGGCTACCATAGAAGCTAACTCCGCAGCTATATCAAGATAGCCACCACCGTTGTAACGCAGATCCACCACCAGCTCATCAATATTGGCTTGCTTTAACTGATTGACTGCCGTGATCAGTTGCTGCTCTGCAGTAGCAATATGGGAATTAAAAGTCAGATAACCTACCTTGGTTCCATTGTGATCAACTGTTTTTACATTCTTCACTGGCTGGCTGGTGATCTCCATACTCTCCATCACCACAGTTCTTGTCTCAGTGGCGCCTAGATCTCTGACCACAAAAGTATGGGACTCGCCCAGTTCGGAGGGAAATAAGCCTGCATTAAGAGTATCGGCAGAGCCATCCTCAACCGCCGCACCATCGACCGATACAATCACGGCACCGCGACTAACATTATTATCCGATGCAGCTGTGTTGGGTTCATTAAATGCAACTACCAGACTGCGCGGCGGCGAGGTGCTTACAAAAGCTAACTCCCAGCCATAACCGGCAGAAATTCCAGACTGGGATAATAGCTCCCACTCCTCGGTATCATAGGTAAAGTGGAATTGATCTTTGGGATTTCCAGTCTCGGTCAGCGCATCGGTTTTCATCAACTCAAAGTATTGGCCCGTACTGTCTATAGTTCCCGGGTCAATATCATCGAGCTCTCTGTACCAGAGATAAGTGTCATTGCTATAGGATCTAATCCAGAAATTTTCGTCGGTGATGCTGCCAACCCGATCACCGTAGGCAGAATCTGCCCTGGGGTTTGCACAAAACCCTTCGAGACTGCGAGCTGAGTCATACTGACCCTCAATCCAGCCTGAGGATGGAGTGGTAGCTGTGGAACCCCCTCCAATCGCTGCGGCCACAGGCACTGTAATATTATTGCCTCCACCGCCTCCGCCACAGGATGTGACGACGGATAGAGCTGCTATTGCCCCGTAGATTCTCATTGATGACCCCCAACTGGACATCAGGTAGATGTCCAAAACTCTTATGATTATTGATACCCAGTGGTTAAATTAACCCGATCACTGATGAGATTCAAGCTCTCACTCAATGCTCAACTTCCTCTAGTCAATATAAGGGTTCCCTGTTAACGTGCAGGCTGCTAGGGGGAAATAATGGAAAATAATAATAAAAATCCCAGTGCCCACAAAGAAATCGGCTTCTGGCGGGGCTGGTCTATAGCTGTAGGCTGTGCCATTGGTTCTGGCGTGTTTATGATGCCCACATTGCTGGCACCCTATGGCATGCTCGGGTTGGCCGGCTGGTTGATAGCCGGTGGTGGCACCTTACTGGTGGCCCTATCCCTGTCGCGCCTGGTGCGGCGCATTCCAAAAATTGGCGGGCCCTATGCCTATGTGCAAGCAGGGCTGGGGAGTTTTGCCGGGTTCCTGATTGCCTGGACCTACTGGATCGCCTGTATAGCTGCAGTCTCAGGCATCGCCATTGCCTTTGTAGGCTATCTTGGCGTGTTTGTGCCCCAGATCACCGACTCCAGAATACTGTCTCTGCTCTGCGCACTGGCGCTGGTATGGTCTATTGTGATGCTTAATGTGCGCAGCTTAGAGAGCAGTAGTCGTTTTCAGCTGGTATCTACCCTGATAAAAATACTGCCTCTGTTATTTATGATTATTCTCGGCTTTAGCTTTATGGAGCCCGCTAATCTGCCCGAGGTCAATCCCACCGACCTTCATCCGGCAGCCCTGTTGGCCACAGTGACCACTCTGGTGATGTGGTCCTTTGTGGGCATAGAGACAGCTACTGTGCCTGCAGACAATATGGTCGAACCGGAAAAAACCATTCCCCGGGTGTTGGTGGCTGCAGTACTCAGCATACTGACAATCTATCTACTGGTCAGTATGGCGGTTGCGCTGCTGGTTCCGGCAGACGAATTAATGAATTCAACTGCACCTTTTGCGCTGGCCGCCAGTAAAGTTATGGGGCCAGCAGGCGCTGCTCTGATTACCCTGGGTGCCCTGGTATCAACCCTGGGCTCTCTCAATGCCAACACATTGACCGCTGGTAATGTGGCACTGGCTGCTGCTAAAGACAATCTACTGCCAGAGCAGTTTAAACGCCTGAGTGACAGTGGTACGCCACAATTTGCCTATATTGTGTCTGGATTGTTTATCAGTGCACTGTTAACTCTCAACTACACCAAAGGACTGGTGGCCGCGTTTACCTTTATGGCTATGCTGTCTACCCTGTCTACATTGATGGCCTATGCCTTCTGTGCAGTTGCAGAGTTTTACTTTTTAAAATCTGATCAGCCCGGCCCTGAGCGCACCCGCGCCATTGGCCTATCTATAGCGACTTTCACCTATGCGTTTTTTGCCATTTACGGCGCAGGCTGGGAGATCGTTTTTTATTCCTTTATGCTTATCCTTATGGGTATGCCAATCTACGCACTAGTCAAAAAATAATAAGAGAAAAACCATGGCCAATTTTGATGAATACTCGGCACTCAGTCAGGTTGCTATCCGCAGTGCTGCCAATGCTTTTGTTAGCGATGCCAAATTGGAGCAGGAGTGGCGCCCGCTGCGCTTTCATAACAAACCACAGATAGAACAAGCACTAGTGGAATACGCTAACTTCCGACAATTGCTGGTCAGCACTGGAGCACAGCTGATTGATCTGGAGTCCGCAGATAAACTGACTATCGACAGTATTTATACCAGAGACAGTATTCTAATTAGCCCCAATGGTTTAATTCTGTGCAATATGGGCCGCGCCAGTCGCACCCCAGAAGCCAGGGCAAATGCCGCTGCCTATCAAGCTGCGGGGCACAGAGTCGCAGGAGAAATATGCGCGCCAGGCACGTTGGAGGGCGGTGACTTTATCTGGCTGGATAGACATCATGCTGCAGTAGGGCTTGGCCCGCGCACCAATGCCGAGGGCATAAGACAGCTCAAAGAGCTGCTGGGCCCGGATGTTGAACTGCATGAGGTGGAGTTGCCCGCACCTGATCATCCAGACGATGTGCTGCATCTTATGTCGATAATCTCACCCATAGATCAGGATTTAGCCCTGATATACAGGCCCTTTATGCCCGCCAGCTTTATCCAGTGGCTTGAGACACTGGGCATTGGCTTTGTTGATGTGCCGGAGGAGGAATACCTTATTATGGGCTGCAATGTGCTGGCTGTTGCCCCGCGCCGCGCCATTATGCTGGAGAATTTGCCCGGCGTTAAAATGCGGCTGGAAGCGGCGGGATGCCATGTAACCACCTATAGGGGCATGGAGATAAGCCGCCAAGGGGAAGGTGGGCCCACCTGCTTAACCAGACCACTTGTCAGAGGTTAAGTGGGTAGAGCTTAAATTCGTTCGATCAGCAGTGCGGTGCCAATACCGGCCGCACCGCTGGTAGCCACCACGCCTGTCTGCAGGTCTCGCCGCTCAAGTTCATCAATCAGCATGCCCAGCATAATTCCGCCAGTGGCGCCCATAGGGTGCCCCAGAGCAATCACCCCACCATTAACATTTAGCCTGTCTGCCCCTATATCCAGGTCCCGCTGGCATTTAATACTGGTAGCGGCAAAAGCCTCATGAAGCTCAAACAGATCTATATCAGCACTGGTCAAACCCTGATCTAACAGAAGTTTTGCAGTGGCGGCGGCGCAGCCGGAAACCACCTGCAGCGGATCATTACACAGAGTGGTGGCAGCCAGAATTCGGGCGCGGGGCACCAAGCCCTGCCCCTGAAGTGACTTATCACCCAACAATACCAGAGAGGCAGCATCTGCCATTGCTGGAGAATTGCCCGCCGTATGCACATGGGAAATTGCCTGCAGGCTGGGATGCTCAGTCAGTTGCAGAGCATCCACCCCAGTGGCTCCCAACTCAGCAAAATAGGGTTTTAGCTGAGCCAGATCCTCTGGGCCAAGTTCTGGGCGAATGCACTCATCCTCATTCACCCAGCAATCTTTGACTGGGTTATACACTGGAATAATAGATTTAAAATATCCTTGGTTGCGAGCCAGAGCTGCGCGCCGCTGGCTTTGCAGTGCAATCTGATCCACCTGCTGGCGACTGATATTATTCAGCGAAGCAATCAGATCTGCACCACTGCCCATCATTAGCATACGGTTATCCAGCGCCAGCGCCCCATCGGCAAACATAGAAGCCTGGTCGGATAGCATGGGAACACGGGACATCATTTCAATCCCCCCAGCTAGGGTACAACTCGCCTGGCCCGTATTGATTTTCATGGCGGCAATATTCACCGCATCCAGCCCCGAAGAGCAAAAGCGGTTGATGGTCATGCCTGGAATAGCATCTGGCCAACCCGCATAGAGCAATGAAGTCTTGGCAATATTGCCTCCCTGCTCACCCATCTGCGTAACACAGCCCAACACCAGATCTTCAACGCTGTTTTTATCCAAAGCAGTGCGCTGTTCCAATGCATCAAAGAGGCTTTTTAATAATTCAAAGGCGCTAATATCTGCCAGGCCACCATCGGATCGCGCTCGCCCTCGGGGAGTGCGAATAGCCTCATAGATTAGCGCTGGCTGCACTAGTTAACACCCAGTATCAGGCTGACACAGGTGGTAGTGCTGCCCCCCAAATTAAAAGTGGCCATATTTTCTGCGTTTTTAATCTGGTATGGCCCAGCGCGGCCAGTCACCTGGTTGGCGCAGTCCAGCAACATGCGAATACCTGTGGCACCCACAGGATGCCCCAGCCCGATCAGGCCGCCACTGGCATTGATGGGAAAATCTCCGTCCATGCTAATACGGCCCTCGGCAATCGCCTTCCAGCTCTCCCCGGGCGCGGTTAATCCAATATGGTCTATAGCCATATACTCTGTGATAGTAAAGCAGTCATGGGTTTCTAAACCGTCCAGATCTGTTACATCGGCAAAGCCTGCACGTCCCAGGGCATCGGTCATAATCTGTTTAACATGGGGAAATAGCATGGGGTTGCCGGCGCTCAGCGCCAGCTTGCTATCCAGACTAATTGGCGCAGAGCGGTGCCCCCAGCCTTTGATACGCGGAATATCCTCAAGCTTTAGACCGTTTTCGGCGGCATAGTCCCGGGCAGCTTTTTCGCTGGCCAGAAAGACACAGGCGGCACCATCGGTAATCTGCCCGCAGTCCATTTTGCGCACCCGACCCTCGATCACCGGGTTGTACTGGTCATCATCGGTGTAACTCTGGGGTTGAAACTGCCAGTTTCTCGACTGGGCATTGGGATTGCGACGGCCATTATCAAAATTAATTTTGGCGATGGTTTTTAAGTGGTCGCAATCAATACCATGGCGGGCATCATATTCATCAATAATTTGATTAAACATATAGGGCCACGGGAAATCGCAATAGGTCGCTTCCATACCTTTCCAGGTGGCGGCACCCAGATATTCGGCGCCCGTCCGACCGTCCACATTACGCATAAATTCTAGCCCCAGCACAGAGGCCAGGTCATAGTGGCCGGCTTCTATATCGCGCATGGCACTGAGCAGCGCAATGGAGCCTGAAGCACAGGCTGCTTCATGGCGACTGGTGGGTATAGAGGCCAACTCGGGATAGGCTTCGGCAAAAAAACCGCCAATTAATCCCTGACCGGTAAATAGGTCACCGACAAAATTGCCCACATGGCCCACTTCAATTTGCTCTGGGCTGATACCGGTTTTAGTTAGGGCGCTATCCAATGTCTCGCGGAACATATCGTAGATACTCAGCCCTTCCCGCGCCCAGTTGCGGGCAAAATCAGTTTGCGCGCCGCCCAACACATAAACAGGTGCACTCATTATCCTATCTCCTTAATTCGTTGCTCCACCGCATCCTGCAACAGAAACCGCTGCACCTTGCCCAGCGGGTTGCGCGGCAAGGCAGTAAATAGCTCTAGGCGCTCGGGTAGCTTAAATTTGGCGATGCCCTGCCCACTCAGGTACTCAGCAATAAGCTCCAGGCTGGGGGGCTCAGTATCCGGTGTAACTACCACACAGGCACATATCTTTTCCCCCAGTCGCTCATCGGCGTAGGCACACACAGCCACCTCGGCTGAATTGGGCAAACCCTCCAGCAAAATATCGATTTCCATGGGCGAGATTTTCATACCGCCACGATTGATAATATCTTTGCAGCGACCGGCAATGCGATAAAAGTTGGGCGGCACTGCGCTATCTTTAGCTCCATCCGCAGTTCCATTCCCGGCACATAATTCCACCAGATCACCGGTGCGGAAAAAGCCATCCTCGGTAAATACTTCGGCATTGTCCGTGCCCAGATAGCCGTCAAACACCGTGGCACCGTCAAACAATAATTCGCCAACTTTACCGGCCTCGGTAATTTCTTCGCCAGTATCTACATCCACTACCTTGCTGCGGACAATGGCGTTGACCTCGGAATCCCAAGCCTCTATGCCAGCTCCAACCCGGGGAAACATGGTGGCGCGCTCTGTGGCATCGGCGGCATGCTGGGGGGTACAAAAAAGACTAATGCCCTCATTGGAGCCATAGAAGTTAATCACCTCTACACCATACTTCTGGCCAAAGGTCTCAATCATCCAAGGAGCCAGTGGTGCCGAGCCCGAGCCAATGGAGCGCAGCTCAGAAAAATTAAACTGATTCCACATTGCCTCATTTTTTGCCAGCTGATTTAGCACCGCAGGCGGGGCCACAGTAAAGGTTATTTTTTCCTCCTGCAGCTGGGTTAAAAACAAGCCCGGGTCCAGAGGGTGATGCAAAATAATACTGCAGCCCACTAACATGGATGGGTAGAGAAAAGCCCCCACCGAACCCATATTGACCATGGGGAAAATATTGAGAAAGCGATCACCCAACTTATAGTCTGCTGCCTCTACACAGCAACGGGAGGTGGCAAACCACATATTGTGACTGCGGGGCACGCCTTTGGGTGTGCCTGTTGTTCCCGAGGTCCAACAGATGGTTAAAATATCATCAGCGCTGACAGGATGGCTTGCCTCATAGTCTGCAAGCTGCTCTTGCACCTCGCTATAGCTAGTGGCATCAACACTGATCTCCGAGCCAAACACTAACAGTTGTGCAGTTTCCGGCAGATGCTGCCGGGCATTGGCGGCCAGAGGCAGGCCATTAAACTGCTCTATAGTTAGCATTGCCGAAGGATTAATGGTGGTGCAAATATGCTGTAACTCATGGGCGCCGTACTGCACAGCTGCAGGAGAAATAATGACCCCCAGCTTGCTGGCAGCCAAATAGGCCATCACCAGCTCGGCGATATTGGGCAGTTGTACCAAAATAGCATCGCCACTTTTTATCCCGGCCTGCAATAGCTGTGAGGCCAAATTATCGCTGGCATGATTAAGCTCTGCAAAGGATAGTCGGTAGGGTGCGTCTCCGGTAAGGTCTTCGCGGTTGGGTTGATCGGCCACCGCCAATAAATCCGGATGCTGCTGGGCATGTTGTCGCAGCATGCCATGGAGACTGAGATCGCCCCACCAGCCCCGCTCCCGATAGTCTGCAATACGCTGTGCAGATGATGTAATCATGATTCAACCCCCTTTACCGAAAGATATTCCTGTTCCAATTGATCGACAATGTCTTTAATAGACTGCTGTTGAGTAATGGAACCCACAGCCTGACCAGCAGCCCAAATATCGCGCCAGCGCTTTACATCACCGGCGGCCTCGAGAAAATTAATATCCCCTGCGGGGGGCATATTTTTCAGGTCATAGCCTGCATTGAGCAGGCTGTTTTTAAGCCAGTTGGCCTTAACCCCAGTCACTGAGTCTGAGGTGACAATATCTCCAGCGGACGCATCTACCACCATCTGCTTATAGTCATCAGCGGCCAGGCATTCATGGCTGGGAATAAATCTAGTGCCCATATACACATAATCAGCCCCAAGCACTTCCGCCGCATAAATAGCTCGGCCATTACTGACCGCACCCGACAGAATAATCTCGCCTTCAAAAAACTGGCGCACCTCTTCCACAAAGGCAAAGGGTGAGATCTGCCCAGTATGGCCCCCAGCACCGGCGCAAATAAGGGCTAGACCATCCACACCCGTGGCCGCGGCACGGCGGGCAAATTCCACGCTGTTGACATCCGCGTAAATCTTGCCCCCATAGCCATGCACCGCCTCCACCGCCTCTTCCGGACTGCCCAGGGCGGTGATCACTAGTGGTGCTTGATATTTGACTGCCAACTCTAGATCGGCATGCCGGCGGGGGTTGGATCTGTGCATCACCAGATTAATCGCCCAGGGCGCTGCCCTGCTCGTACCTTTGAGAGCGCTGGTAATCTCAATCAGCCAGTCTTCGAGAATCTCAGGGGTGCGCGCATTGGGGCTGGGAAATGAACCCACAATCCCGGCGCGACAACTGGCGATCACCATCTCGGGGCCAGATAGTAGGAACAATGGTGCCTGAATAACAGGCAGACGCAGCTCGCTTAATGACATTGAGAAAACCCGCTTTGACAGCGTTATTATTTTTTATAGTTGCCTAGATATTAACCTGCTGCCAACCGGCTGGCAACCGAGTAGTTGCCCTGTAACCTATGAATCTCATATACTTGCATAATTAGACCTATAAAAATAACAGGCCGCGCGGCTAAACCCCAGGGGATCAGACCATGAGCAGCAGCACCTTTGAAGTCACCGAGAAATGTATTGGATCAGCGCCGCTGTTCGACAATACTCAAGACTGGATCTATGAGCTAGACAACCCCTATCTACACGGCGCCTATGCCCCCACCACAGATGAAATTGAAGTTAGTGAACTGGAAGTAATCGGCGAGCTGCCGGAAGATCTGTTTGGCGCCTATTATCGCAATGGCCCAAATCCGGTGTTTAAGCCGAAGAATCTCTACCATCCCTTCGACGGCGACGGCATGGTGCATGCGGTCTATATTCGCGATGGCAAAGCCTCCTATCGCAATAGCTATATCCATACCTATGCGCTGCAGCGCGAGCTGGCAGAAAACCAGGCAGTCTGGCCCGGCGTGATGGGGCCCTTTGATTTTTCCCTGCCAGACTCCCCGATCAAGGACACCGGCAATACTGATGTGATTCTGTTTAATGGCCAACTGCTACCCACCTGGTATAACGCAGGCATTCCCTACAGCATGAATCCGCTGACCTTGGAGAACAAGGGCGTGTTTGATCTAGAGGGCCGCACCAGACGCAAAATGTCAGCCCATAGCCATGTGGACTGGAACACAGGTGAACTACTATTTATGGATTATGGCGACGAGGCACCATTTATGACCTATGGTGTGGCCAACCCAGATGGCACTTTGCGCCAAGAGGTCGAGATTGAAATACCAGGCCCGCGCCTGCCCCATGATTTGGGCTTTACCACCAACTACACCATTCTCCATGATCTGCCGTTTTTCCATAATATTGATGTGCTGCGCAATCACAACATGCGCGTGCTGAAATTTCATCAGGATATACCGGCCCGCTTTGGCATAATCCCTCGCTACGGCCAGTCCAGTGATATCCGCTGGTTTGACTGCGAGCCCTGTTTTATTTTGCATGTATCCAACTGCTGGGAAGACGGCGACTGGATCACCATGGATGGCTGCCGCTCCACCAACCCCATGCCCAATGCTTCAAACGATGAGGGCGCGCTGTCCCATATGCTTGCCTATATGCGCTTAGAGGCCAATAACTACCGCTGGCGCTTTAATCTGGTCACCGGCGAGGTGCGTGAGGGTGATATCTGCGATATGAACACAGAGTTCAATAAAGTAAATCAGATTTACCAGGGTACCAAGGGCAAATATGCCTACCACCAGCGAATTCCCCTGCTCGAAGAAGGCGGCCACACCTTGCGCTTTAACGGCCTGGTTAAGTACAACAATGATACCGGCCAGTATGATGAGTGGAACTATGGCGAAGGCGTGTATGGCAGCGAAACGCCCTTTGCTCCGGTTAAAGGCGCCAACCGAGAGAGTGCCGAAGACCATGGCTATATTATGTCACTGGTGACCGATAGCAATGACTGGACCTCCCAGCTGCAAATATTTGATGCTCAGGATATTGGCCAGGGCCCTATAGCCAGAATCAAAATGCCCCAGCGCGTACCTCTGGGGTTTCACGCCTGGTGGAGCCGCGGCGAAGATCTCTGGAAATAACAGCGACGGGAAAAAAGTAATAGGAAGGGACTCGTTGAAAGCCAATATCAATAGCTTTAGTACCAGAGCCAGTTCAATCAATCGGGCCCTGGACCAGATAGGCGACAAATGGTGCCTGCTAATTCTGCAAGAGGTATTCTGGGGCGTAAATACCTTTACCGGCATGCTGATAGGCACCGGAGCCTCCAAAGGGGTGCTGACCGATCGCCTAAACTGGCTTCAGACAATCGACTGCCTGCGCAAAGACACCACCGCCCGCCATCCGGTTTATCATCTGACCAAAAAATCCATCGAACTCTACCAAAATGGCCTGATGGCGATGGTCTGGGAGCGCACTCACTTTAGCAGCCCTGCGCTGGATAGGGTCGAACTTATCCATAACCGCTGCGGCAAACCGTTTTGGCCGGTGATGCAATGCGGTCACTGCGATAAGACCGTCGATTCCCGAGATATTAGTTTTAAGCCAGGGCCAGGTGCAGGTACAGATCAGCGCGCAACCAAGACCCGCCGCCGCTCAGCCACAGCCGCCCAAAGCAGCAGCAAGACCGTCTACAATAACCTGATAAACCTGCTGGGCGACCGCTGGACCGCCAATCTGGTGGCCCTGGCTTTTCATGGTTTAAAACGCTTTGATGAGTTTAATCAGGAGTTGCCCGTAGCCACCAATATTCTTGCCGACCGATTAAAGCGACTGGTAAATGAGGGAGTGTTCTCTCAGCAGCCCTATCAGCAGAGTCCATTGCGCTACGAATATCAGCTCACTGATAAGGGCCGGGACCTATTCCCCTACTTTGTGACCCTTTTAAGCTGGGGCAATAAATACTGTGGCACGGAGGCCGGCGATCCCATGCTGCTGGTACACAAGCCCTGTGGCAACCCCATGCAAGCCAAGGTACGCTGCGATCAATGTTTTGAGGTGCTGGTGGCCACCGAAGTGCGTTTTAATTTGTAACCTCTGTTTAAGGGTACAGCGCCAATGTTCTTATCTACAGGTTTCTGCGATAATTCCAGCAACATTAAACAAGGTTAGGGGATAAAGGGTGCAGGCAATTAGAGTCTGGGAAGAGGTCGATTATGATCAGTTCCATGGGGAGATAATTCCTCTAAACCAGCCTGCCCATATCAAATCAATCGTAGGCCATTGGCCCGCGGTAAAAGCAGGGGCTCAGTCCCCCGAAGCTATAGTCGACTACCTGAAAAAGCACGACAGCGAAAAAGTCGTTTCAGCCCTGGTGGGCGACCCAGCTATTAAAGGCCGATTCTTTTATCAGCCAGATTTAAAGGCCTTAAACTTTCAAAAAGCTCAGGTGACTTTGGGCATTGGCCTGGACCGACTGCTCCGCATACAGCATGACCCCAACCCCCACGCCATCGCTCTACAGGCCATACCAGTGGATTTGGTAATGCCAGACTTTGAGCAGCAAAACCAGCAGCCATTGCTGGATAAATCCATTGGCCCCACCATGTGGTTGGGCAATCGTGCCATCGTGGCACCCCATTATGATATCCATGACAACCTCGCCTGTGTGGTGGCCGGCCAGCGTAAATTTACCCTGTTTCCACCAGGGCAAATCAATAATTTATACCCAGGGCCTATGCTGGTTACACCAGGTGGCGTACCCGTGAGTATGGTTGATACCAAACAGCCGGATTTAGCCCAGTATCCCAATTTTGCCGAGGCTGAAGAGCAGGGGCAGGAAGCCACTCTAAACCCAGGGGATGGCATCTATATTCCTGCCCTCTGGTGGCATGGTGTTGAGTCACTGCATGCAGTGAATGTGCTGATTAACTATTGGTGGGGAGGCATGACCAATGCAGGTATCTCCCCCAATGACAGCCTGATGCATGCCATGATGAGCATTGGCAATCTCAGTTCAGAAAAGCGCGAAGCCTGGCGGTATTTCTTTGATTACTATGTATTTAAAACCAGAGGCGAACCTGGGGAGGATCTGCCTGCAGAGCTTAAGGATTTGGTCACAAACCTAAGCCCGGAACAGCAGACACAGCTAAAACAATTTTTGGGGGGGCAGTTAAAGTAACTGTCTAACTGAGCCCATCTGTCATCCTCAGCGCAGCGAAAGATCTGGAGATATTTCACCCCACTCAATAGGACAGCGAACCCAGGATTACAACTGCTACATGGCCTCTGCTTTACAGTAGTTATCAACAAACTGCTTGTGATTGGGCAACTGCTCCACCAGCCGGTCGACATTATGTTTAATATTCTCCAAGAAGCTTTTCAGCTCTTGATCGGACATCATATTTACAATTGAGTGATACTGCTCGGGCATTAGTCCCTGGCCAAGCATTACCTGAGTCCAGGAGTTCTCGGCAAACACGTCGCCCGCTTTTTGGAATACTTTACCCGTCTGTTTAAACAACTCGATGCGGTGTTGCAGTGACTCGGGAATTGGCATGGTTTTACAGTGGCGCCAAAACCTGGTGTCGTCGCGCTCGGTGACATGGTAGTGCAGCACAATAAAGTCACGAATAAATAAAAATTCTTCGCGCATCTGGGTATTAAACTCTTCGACATCCGGTTTGCGGATGCCATCCAGCGGGAACATCTGCAGCAGGCGAATAATGCCCCGCTGTACCATATGAATACTGGTAGATTCCAAGGGTTCGACAAAGCCACTGGCCAGTCCCAGAGCAATACAGTTTTTATTCCAGTGCTGGCGGCGCTGACCGGTGCGGAATTTAATCACCCGAGGTTCGGTCAGTGTCTCTCCCTCCACATTGCTCAGCAAGGTTTTAATGGCTTCATCGTCTGTGAGATATTTGCTGCAGAATACCAGGCCATTGCCCACCCTAGACTGCAGTGGGATACGCCACTGCCAACCAGCTTCTCGCGCTGTGGATTTGGTGTAGGGAATGGGGTCGCTAATAGATTTAGTCTGCACTGCCACAGCGCTGTCACAGGGTAAAAAGTGTGACCAGTCATCGTAGCCAGTGTGCAGAGTTTTATCGATTAATAGGCCAACAAAGCCGCTGCAGTCGATAAATAAATCGCCCTCGACTTTTTGACCAGATGCAAGAGTCACATGGGTAATATCACCGGACTGGTGGTCTGTGCCCACCTCAACAATTTTTCCTTCAACTCGTTTGGCACCAAATTTTTCCGCAAGTTTTCGCAGATATTTCGCATAGAGGCTGGCATCCATATGGTAGGCATAGTTCAAACCATTGCGTTGCAGCACGGCAAATTTATTGGCCTTGGCCGCTTGCAGCTCGGCGCAGTAATCTCCAAACTCACCGCTAACCCCCTGTTGTTTACCTCTTAACCAAAAGTGCTGAAACCCTGCTGCCCAGCAATCTTCTCCAGTGAACCCAAAGGAGTGAATATAGGACTCGCCAACATTCTTCCAGTTGGCAAACTCAATACCCAGCTTAAAAGTGGCCTGCACTTCCGCCATAAATTCACGCTCATTAATGCCCAGCAGCTGGTGCAATGTAATCATGGTGGGAATGGTCGCTTCACCCACACCTACGGTGCCGATTTCATCGGACTCCACCAGCGAGATGTCCAGATTCTTGCCAATTAATTTAGAAACAGCAGCAGCGGCCATCCAACCGGCTGTGCCACCACCAACAATCACGACTTTTTTTACTTTCTGGGTTGTCACTTTTATCTCTCCAAACTCTCGCCAAAGGCTTTTTATTGCTTAAATTTATTCAGTAACATACTGCGAATCTGCTTCGCTGAGGCTTCATCCATAGGATTAAGAACCCCTCTTACCTGCTCGGGAATATGCTCAAAAGCCTGTTCCTGAGGATTGAATACATAGTAATCAAACAGCTGCTGCCACACAGCGCGCTGCTCCTGGGGTAGGTCGCGCAGCCCCATAATTGCATGCTGCAATACATTGAGTGGCGGCCCCATATGGGCGGGGCTGTTGCGCCACCAGTAATTTATCAGCACATTAAAGCTTTCCAGCGCTTCGATATGATGCCACCACATACTGGGAATTAGCAGTGCATCACCGGGCTCTAGCTCAACCACCACAGCCGACTTCAGGGCTTCACGAAACTTTGGAAAACGCTCGTAATCCGGCTCTGCAAAGTCCACCAGGCTAATAGGCTGCCCAGCTGGGGTAAAATCTAATGGCCCCACATAGAGGTTCTCCAGCTGGTCGGGGGGAAACAATGTCACCCTGCGCCGCCCTGCCCCACAGCAGGCAATATTGGTGGGGAAATCGTAATGGGCCGCAATACGACTGCGGTTGCCCAACCAGATGCTCACCACTGGATTATGCTCGCTCAACGCTAAATCATTGTGTTGGCGAAACCCCGGTAGCCAGTGATCGATCATGGTGGAACCCACATAGACCATAGGTGCCTGACTGTTATCACTGTGCTCAATAAGCTGAGCAAACACCTGCTTTAAGTCTGCCTGCTGATTGGCAAAATTAAAGCCACTGTAATCCTGATTGTAAAAGACTCGGCCTTTATTTTCGGCGGGGCCAGTAAAAACCGTTAATGGCGCACCAGAATCAAACTGCGTCAGATAATCAATACTGTCGCTGGCGGACTGTTTAGCCGCCTGCACCAGAGGCCAGCTATCCACAAGCCCCCTTAATACCAATGGTATAGTTGAGTCTAGTACCTCAGCCGCGATAGCATCGGGCTGGCAATCTAATCTCTCTTCTACCTGTTGGCTAATCTGTAACAAGATTTATTGACTCTGGAGTAGCAGTGCATTTTTCTTATCAATCAATGTTCTGACCCTGGCGAACGAAGCTATCTGCATATAAATTGCCTGTAAATAACCCGCTTTACTGAGCCGACTCAGTGTGTCGCCGTCCAGATCGCGTAATTTCTCTTCGTTGATAGTGTAGAAGCCCAGAAGTTGATTGTTGGACCCATCATTAAGAGTAATTTCTAGGGTAAAAGGCTCTAATAGATCATTGGCTAACAGCGCCTCAATAAATACCTTGTTTTGCTCATGGCCAGCATGAATAGCTTCCAAGCCTGCAATGGAACCCTCCAGATAAGGAGTCTGATTACCCTCTTCGGTAAATAGCGCTTCGCCCTTCTCCCCATTGACTCGCGGGTTATCCATGTCGATGGAAACCACTGGGTTGTCCTCAGCCTTTTCGCCATTGGGACCAGGCTGAAATCCAATTAAGAATGGATGACGACGAATCATCATGGGGATATAGGTGGCATCCCAACCCTGGTCAGTGAGAAACAGGTTCTCATTATCCTCAAAACCAAAAATAGCCGCGGGATAAAACTGTCCGGTATCACCATCTTTAATAAAGAATATTGGATAACAAGCCTGAACATTCCTGAATTCTTGAGGAAAAGTGAGAGCGATTTTTACCTTATCACCGTAGGCCTCACTGCGATCAAGAATCACCTTAGTATCCCTGTGGGCGGTCTTGGTCAGTATTACGTAGTTACTCATGGGTTCTCCGATTGCCTGCAATTGGCCTGCTGCTGTCTATTATTGGCCGTTAATTAGTCTTTTAGTTATGGTCGATCAGTTGAGGGAGGCAGATTAAATTTTTTGCATCCCATAGCTATATATTTTATTGATTAATTCGCGGTTGGTGGGCAGCGATGCCTGCAACTGCTGTGTTCTTTTGGCATTCTCCTGAAATAGACTGCCAGCCCTCTGATAGGCCTGCTGTTCAGAGCGCCGCGCTGTGGTGCTGCCCTTGGTCTCAAAGCCCATGCCGTAGAGCACATATTGGAAGCTCGCCGATGGGAACAGCTCATCCACATGGGCGCTGTCCCTATGCCAGGGGCTCTGGTGACGCCAGAGTGCAACCTGCTCCGCCAGATGATCTGGAATGCTGGCGGGATCGCGATGATCCTGCCAGTACTGACCCTCTCGCTGACTGAGAATATAGTGCAGNTTTAAAAAATCAATTATACGATCCCAGCGATAGAGAAACTTATCATTAAATCGCTTGGCCACCAGGTCCATGGTTTTACGGTTGGCTGGCAGTTGCTCAGCAATCATAGCAGCAGATAGCTCCACCAACACTAGAGCCGAAGCTTCCAGGGGTTCGATAAAGCCCGCAGACATACCTATGGCCACACAGTTTTTATGCCAAAACTCGGCCCGGTGCCCGGGTTCAAACTGTATCTTGCGCACCATAGCCTGATCCGCTGCCTGCTTGCCTGCCGAGGCCTCAATATAGGCCATCAGCTCTTCTCGCGCCCGGTCTTCGGTGTTGTGGGCATCAGAGTAAACATGGCCTATGCCCCTGCGACTGGGCAGGCCTATATCCCATATCCAGCCAGCGCTCTGAGCGGTGGAAAGGGTAAAGGATTGAATGGGATCTTCTGGAGCCCCGTAGGCAACCTGTGCCGCCAGAGCAGTATTATTAAACAGATACTGTCTTTTGCTACACATTGGTACCTGATAGTGCTCGCCCAGCAGCAGTGATCTGGAGCCACTGCAGTCGACAAATAAGTCGCCCTCCACAGTGCCTGCCCTGTCGGTGACAATTGAGGCTATATCACCATTTGCTGCTGAATTAATGCCCTCGACATTGGCTTTAATATGGATAACACCCAACTTGTCCACGCAGTGGGCGCGCAATAGCTCGGCAAACTTGCCTGCATCCAAATGGTAGCCGTAGTTAAGCTGAAAAGCGTACTCTGGAGTAGAGATTTTCTTTGGCGCCTGATACCCCTCTGCAAGCGCGCTCTGGGGACAGACAGCATCGGCAAAGTTCACCTGGTCTCTGATTAACTGCCAATGGGGTGCCAGATTGGTATCGGCATAGCTCTGGGGAACAGTAAATGGGTGAATATAGCTGTCATGAGAGCCCTGTTTATCAGAACCCAGCCAATTTTTAAACAATGTGCCCTGCTTAAAACTGGCACTACATTCCCGAAAAAACTCGGTCTCTGAGATACCCATCTTTTGCAATGTACTGCGCATCGACGGCCAGGTGCCCTCACCAACGCCAATGGTGCTGATATCAGGCGACTCTACCAGTATTAGCTGAAAGCCATCACTTGGGTCGCTGGAACCGGAATTGGATCCAACAGCATGCTCTGCAGCTATAATTCCTGCAGTTAGCCAGCCAGCGCTGCCGCCGCCCAGGATAACAACTCGATGTATGTTTTTTTCCATTGGTATCAGCTAGTTAAATAGAATTCTTAAATGGCCTTATCTATCT
>JGI20157J14317_10000993_pt1 | contig 27365 bp, 27 predicted proteins | sample COG_07_FD_14317 | JGI IMG/M metagenome (IMG submission 14317)
GTTATTAAATATTGATGTTCTTTTGGTTGCTGCTTATGGGAAGATTCTTCCAGATTGGTTATTAGAAATTTCAAATATTGTCCCAATAAATATTCATTACTCGTTGCTTCCACTTTATAGAGGTGCCTCACCAATTCAAACTTCGCTTATAAATGGAGATACAAATACTGGTGTTACTTTTATGAAAATGGTTAAGGGTTTAGANGAGGGNGATATTATCAAAAAATATGAGCTAAAGATTAAACAAAATCATAATAAAATTTCACTGGAAAATGATTTATGTTTGCTGTCTATAAGATATTTGAATGAGGTCTTAGATTTAATAAAANTAAATAAATTTAGTTATGTGAAACAAGATAATGATCTTGCTTCCTATTGTTCNAAAATTAAAAAAAGTGATTCTATTGTTAATTTTGATTCGCCAGCTGANGAGATATTTAATAAATTTAGAGCCTATTATGAATGGCCAGGAACGGCTTTTAACTATAAAGATATAAGAATTAAAATTTGTGAAATGACAGTATCTGATATTATTTCATCTAAAAGGCCTGGAAATATCTTTAAATTTGATTCATCGGGTTTACTATATAAATACTAGNACTAAAGTAATAGTGATTACTTACTTACAGTTTCCAGGCAAAAAAATTATCTCCTCTTCTGATGCCTTTAATGCTTATAAAAGTTTCTTTGTTTAAAAATTATTTTTACAGAAACCTTTTAATTAGCTAAAAAGAGGTTTAATTTACTCATTATGAAAATAGTAATTCTAGGCGCCGGTAGAATAGGCGGAAGCCTTGCAAGAAATTTGTCTAAAAATAATTATCAAGTTTTGATTGTTGATCAAAATAAAGATAGGCTCTCAGATCTTGAAGATAAGTTGGACATAATGACAGTTGAGGGCAATGCCTCATCTTTGCTTACTTTAAAAAAATCAGGTCTTGATGACGACACAATTGTAATTGCAGTAACCTCAAATGATGATGCAAATATTATTGCTTGTCAGATTTCTAAAAATGCATTTAATGTTAAAAAAACAATTTGTAGATTTAAAGATGACTCATACATAAATCAATTAGATATTTTTGGTGAGGGGATTATTGATATTCCAATTAGTCCAGAAAATGAGGTTACCTCCCATCTAATTGAGCTAATAAAACATCCAGGCGCAGAACAAATTGAAGAATTTGCAGAGGGCAAAGTTAAACTTGTCTCTGTTAAGGCAAAGAAGAAAGGCAAGCTAGTTGGTAGAGAACTAAAGCATATAAAAGATGATATCCCTGATGTAGATGCATATATTCCTTCAATATATAGAAAGGGTAAGCCCTTTATTCCCAAGGCGATACGGTTATTAAAGAGAATGATGAGGTATATTTTATCTCCTCAGAGGCTAATATAGAGCCTATTGTTGAAGAATTTAGAAATCATGAAGACTCCTATTCAAGAATAATGATTGTTGGCGGTGGGAAAATAGGATTTTCATTAGCAAAAGATCTTGAAAAGACATATAAAGTTAAATTAATTGATTCAAATGCTGATAGATGCAGCTCTTTATCAAGAGATTTAGAGAAAACAATAGTTTTATGTGGCTCTGCAACTGATGAAAGTTTATTGAAAAGTGAAAATATAGCTAACATTGACCTTTTTTGTGCCTTAACTAACGATGATGAGACAAATGTTATGTCTTCGCTTCTTGCAAAAAAAATGGGTGCAAAGAAGACCATGATTATTCTAAATAATCCATCGTATCTTGGATTGGTGCCTGGTTTTATTGATATTTATATTGCCCCTTATAGACTTACTGTTTCTTCAGTGCTTCAAGACCTAAGAGATAGCGATGTGGCGCAAGAAGTAATTCTAAAAACAGATCTAGGTGCAGAGGCTATAGAGGGCATAGTTCATGCAAATGAATATACATCCCCTCTTTTTGGTAACCCAATTAAGGATATTCCTTTACCAGAAGGTTGTTCGATTGGAGCTATTATTAGACACGGCGATGTAATAATGCCTAATGCAAGCATTGATCTTGCATTAAATGATCACTTAATAGTATTTTTATCAGATAAAAACATGATGGGCGAAGTTGAGGCATTATTTAAGTCTTCATAATGAATCTTAAATCTATAATTAACCTTTTTAGCATTCTTGTAATGTTTTTTAGCACTTCTTTTATATTCCCAATGATTGTTTCATGGGTTTATATGGACACAAGTCTCAATATTTTTATTACAACCTTCGTTCTTGTTTTTACTTTTGGTCTTTTGGGGTGGTATCTCACTAAAGGATCTATTACTGATCTCAGCCAAAGCGATGGATTTATAATAATTACCTTTTTTTGGTTAATCCTTTCTGCTGCAGGCTCTATACCCTTTTACTTGAGCGGCATGTCGCTAGTTGATGCTTTTTTTGAGTCAATGTCAGGTATAACAACAACAGGGGCAACTGTTTTATCTGGTCTAGATGAGCTCCCTCAATCAATTTTATTTTATAGACAGCTTCTTCAGTGGATGGGAGGAATGGGCTTAATTGTTTTAGCAATAGCTGTTATGCCGCTTCTGGGCATTGGTGGTGGCCAACTCTATAAAGCTGAAATACCTGGAGCAATGAATGATCAGAAACTTACTCCAAGGATCAAGGAAACTGCTCAAGCCTTGTGGGCAATATATCTAGTTTTAACTTTGGCCTGTGCCTTTTTATACTTTATTGCTGGAATGACAGCGTTTGATGCTATTTCTCATAGCCTTAGTACGGTTTCTATTGGAGGCTTTTCAACACACGACCTTAGTATTGGATATTTTAATAACAGCGCCATAGAAGCTGTATGCATAGTATTTATGCTGCTGTCAGCTCTTAGCTTTACCCTCCATTATTTTGCTTTTTACATGAAAAAGCCACTTAAATACTTTTATGACCCAGAACTGCGGTTTTTTATATCGGTAATAATGCTTATTTTTATAATTACAGTAGCTATTAATTTCTTTTCCTTTAATAGTGATGCCTCTACCAGTGAGCTTTTGTTTCAATCTGTATCCATAATAACAACAACAGGTTTTTCGGTTGGTGATACTTCTGGGTGGTCGCCGTCAATTGGATTTCTTCTTTTAATTGGTGCTTTTATTGGAGCTTGTTCAGGATCTGTTGGAGGAGGTGTAAAGGCATGGAGAGTTTTAATTATTATTAATTATGCATACATAACTCTTAAAAAGATGATTCACCCCAATGCTGTGATAAGTTTAAAGATAGGAACCAAGAGTGTGGATGATTCAGTTGCATCATCTGTATGGGGATTTTTTTCTATATATGTTATTTCTTTCGTAATACTTTTTCTCTCTCTTCTGATTACTGGAATGGATTTTGAGTCTGCATTCTCTGCAATAGGAGCATGCCTAAATAATCTTGGTCCTGGACTGGGTGATGTATCTAGCAATTATCAATCTGTTTCTCCAGCAGGCAAATTAATATTATCTTTTGCAATGATTTTGGGTAGGCTTGAAATCTTTACTTTGCTTGTCTTGTTAACTCCTGCCTTTTGGAATAAATAATTTAAATATAAATATATGGATCAGTATTTTTTGGCTGAGTTTTTTTAAATCTTTTGTATTCCCATGAGTAATCTTTTGGATTTATATTGATTAGATCTTCAATGCTCTGATTCATAGATAGTGTGCACTTACTTTCATTATAAATACTATCATTACAGGTTCTTAACGTAATACATAATTTGCTTTGGTCTGAATTCATGCAGCAATATATTACAGGCTTTTGTGTTTTTACTGCCAGTGAAGAGGCGAGAGTTGTTGTATAAGCTTCTCTATTAAATAAATTTATATATTCTCCCATGCCTGCCTGAGGAACTTGATCAGCAGCTAAGCAAACTACTTGATTAGATAGAAGAGATTTATATATTTTTCTAACTCCATTCATATTGGTTTCGTAAGTTTTACTATTATTATTTTCTCTCTCTTTTCGAACAAAGTTATTAAGTTTTTTATTTTTTATTTTTTTATAAAGAGTTGTCGTATTTGTTTTTGAATTAATCCATTTAAGCAACATATCAACACTACGGTTGTGAATTGCAATTATTATTAAGCCTTGTTTGTTATAAACATTCCTTGTTAATAAAAAATTGTTTTCTACTTTAAAAATATTATTACCAGCTTTATGGATTGGCCTGGACCATGAAAGCATGGATTCATATCCACTTATAATAGTTTCAATAACGCTATCATTGGCTAATTTAATTTTTTGATGGTCATCTAAGTCTGGATAACATAAATTAATATTTATAAGTGTTATTCTGTAAAGATTGCTTTTTATATGAAAACGGCAAAATATAATAAAAACAACTAAATACCTTATGAGGCTTATGGGAAGAATAGTTAAAAAATAAAATAAAGCTTTCATAGTGCTTGTATGTGGTCTGATTGATATATAATCATTATAGGCTTAATACAATATAGGTTTATTTAATATAAATTACAATATGATTAAAAAGAACATTTGTTACTTTTTAGTATAGGAGATTGAATTGACTGCAAAAACAATGGATGACCTAGTATCTTTATGCAAAAGAAGGGGTTTTATTTTCCAATCTGGTGAAATTTATGGCGGTATGCAGGGTATGTATGACTTTGGTCCACTTGGCGTAGAGCTTAAAAACAACCTTAAGCAGGCTTGGTGGAGCTCAATGATATATGAAAATGATAATATTGAAGGCTTAGATGCATCAATTTTATCAAATCCTACTGTTTTAAAATATTCTGGGCATGAAGACACTTTTTCAGACCCTATGGTTGACTGTCGTGAATGTAAATCAAGATGGAGAAGTGATTTATTAGAAGATGATAAATGCCCAGGCTGTGGATCTAAAGACCTTACAGAACCAAGGCCTTTTAATTTAATGTTTAAAACAAACGTTGGGCCAATTGATGATGGAGATTCTTTTGCATATTTGAGACCTGAGACAGCACAACAAATTTTTACTAACTTTAAAAATGTTGTTGATTCTTCTTCTAAAACATTACCTTTTGGTATAGCTCAAATAGGCAAAGCCTTTAGAAATGAAATAACCCCAAGGAATTTTATTTTTAGAGTTAGAGAGTTTGAGCAAATGGAATTAGAGTTTTTTGTAATTCCGGGCACAGATGAGGAATGGCACAAGAAATGGGTCGAAATAAGATTATCCTGGTGGGAACAGCAGGGTGTTTGTTCAGAAAATATTGAATTATATGATGTACCTAAAGATGAATTAGCCCATTATTCAAAAGGAACCATAGATGTTATGTATAAGTTTCCTCATGGTCTTGAAGAGCTTGAGGGCATAGCAAATAGAACAGATTTTGATTTAGGGTCTCATACAAAAAATCAAGAAGAACTTAACATATCAGCCAATGTTATGGATAACAACTCATCTAATACAAGGCTGGCAATACAAGATCAAGAAACAAATAAATGGGTTGTACCTTTTGTAATTGAGCCATCTGCCGGGGTTGAGCGGGGTATATTGGCAATAATGAATGAAGCTTATAATCTTGAACAGTTGGATAATGGCAAAGAGCGAATAGTTCTGAAACTTAAGCCTCATCTTTCTCCAATTAAAGCTGCCGTGATACCTCTCAAAAAAAATAATGAAGATCTTGTTAATTTGGCAAAAAATGTAAAAAATTCTTTGCAGAAGTTAAACTTAGGTAGAATTATTTTAGAGAATACTGGAAATATTGGTAAAGGGTATAGAAGGCATGATGAGATTGGAACACCTTTGTGTATAACTATTGATTTTGATAGTTTAGAAAATCAAACAGCCACAGTTAGGGATAGAGATACTATGCTTCAAGAAACAATAGCTATTGAGAATCTACAGGACTATTTGATAAAAAAAATAAATGGTTAATAAATGAGACTTATTGGTAGTATTCTATTTAATATAGTCTTCTACATTAGTCTCATAGCAGTATCAATATTCATATTGTTGTTAAGGCCTTTTCTTTCAACAAAAAATCTGCAACTTTTTTCATCTAAATGGATAATTTTTTTACTATACGCCTTAAAGTTTTTTTGTGGCATTTCATGGGTTGTGGAGGGGCGCGGCAATATACCAAATGATGCATGTATTGTTGTATCAAACCATCAAGGTCAGTGGGAATCCTTTTTTATTCAAACGCTCTTTATTCCCAATACAAGTATAGTAAAAAGGGAGCTATTGCTCATTCCATTTTTTGGCTGGGCACTTAGGTGTATGAAACCAATAACCTTAAATAGGGCTAATAAATTTAGTAGTCTCAAGAAAGTTATAATTAAAGGGGTAGAAAGACTTAAAGCGGGTTACTCGATTATTTTATTTCCTGAAGGAACTAGAATACCTCCAGAAAAAGGTATTCAAAGGTTTGCAAATAGCTGTGGAGTGCTTTCTATAGAGAGCGGGATCAAAGTAGTACCCTTATGTCATAACTCTGGTAAGTTTTGGCGTAACAAAAGATTTGTTAAGGATCCTGGTGAGATAATAGTAAAGATAGGCCCTGTTATTGAAGGTAAAAGCGCAAAAGAAATAACACAAAAATCAGAAGAGTGGGTTAGAAAAACCTACAATGAAATCAATTAAATATCTAAATCCGTTACTGTTAAAGCGTTTTCGTCAATAAACTCTCTTCTAGGCTCAACATCATCTCCCATAAGCATTTCAAAAGAATGATTGGCATCTTGCACATCATTAATATTGACTTGCTGCATTCTTCTTTCAACTGGGTCCATCGTTGTAGTCCATAGCTGCTCTGGATTCATTTCTCCCAAGCCTTTATACCTCTGAACCTCTAAACCTCTTCCGCCATTTTTAGAGAATTCTTCAACAGCATCCTCTTTTTGTTGCTCATCTGAAGCATAAACAAATTCTTTTCCTTTTGTGATTTTATATAAAGGAGGGAGCGCTATATATACATGCCCTCTTTCCACAATCTCAAACATTTGCCTATAGAAAAAAGTCAATAATAGAGTCCTGATGTGTGATCCATCAACATCAGCATCTGTCATAATGATTATTCTATGGTATCTGAGCTTTTCAATGTCGAAATCGTCTTTTCCTATACCACAACCCAAGGCCTTAATTAGAGTTCCAACCTCTTGAGAACCAAGAACTTTATCTATTCTGGCTTTCTCAACATTAATAATTTTTCCTTTTAGTGGAAGAATAGCCTGATTTTTTCTATTACGGCCTTGTTTAGCAGAACCTCCAGCAGAGTCACCCTCAACTATATATATTTCTGATTGTGCTGGATCTTTTTCCTGGCAATCGGCTAATTTACCTGGGAGACCTGCAATCTCTAATACGCCCTTCCTTCTTGTCATTTCTCTTGCTTTTCTTGCAGCCTCTCTGGCCAGTGCTGCTTCAGCGACCTTTGCATATATGCCTGCCGCATCTTTTGGATTTTCTAAAAGGTAGTCATTAAAGTGATTACTAAATACAGTGCTGACTACACTTTCAACCTCTGATGAAACTAATTTCTCTTTTGTTTGAGAGGAAAATTTAGGATCTGGTACTTTAACTGAGATTATTGCAACAATTCCCTCTCTAACATCTTCTCCTAAAAGATCTGTTGGTGTTTTTTTTGCATTCTCTTTTTTAATGAATGCCTTTAAAACTCTTGTTAGGCTTCCTCTAAAACCAGCTAAATGTGTTCCGCCATCTTTTTGTGGAATATTATTTGTGTAGCAAAGTACGTTCTCTGTGTATGAGTCTGTCCACTGTAACGCGATTTCCACACCAACATCATTCTCAGTAGCAGAGCATTCAAATATTTCTGTTACATGTTTTTTTGTGCCTTTTAAGTAGGTTACATAGCTTGAAAGGCCGCCACTATTTTTGAATTTCTTTGATTTTCCAGTTCTTTCATCTGTAACAGTTATTGAGACGCCAGCATTTAAAAAAGATAATTCTTGTATTCTCTTATGTATCTTATCTATCTCAAAAATTACTGATGAGAATGTTGTGTTTGAAGGATAGAATGTTATTTCAGTTCCTGTTTCTTTTGAGGTGCCCAGTTTTTTTAATTTTGCTAGTGGAACACCGTGCTTGTATTCTTGAAAGTACTCTCCGCCATCTCTACATACTTTTAAGATCAGTCTATCAGACAAGGCATTCACAACAGAGACTCCAACACCATGAAGTCCGCCAGAAACTTTATAGCTGTTATCATCGAATTTTCCACCTGAATGCAGTGTTGTTAAAATAAGTTCCGCAGCTGATATGCCCTCATCTTTATGGACATCAACAGGGACGCCTCTTCCATTGTCTTTGACTGTTACTGACTCATCTTTATTGATAATGACATTAATGTCAGAGCAATGACCTGCCATTGCTTCGTCAATGCAATTATCCAGAACCTCAAATACCATATGATGAAGTCCAGAACCATCATCCGTATCACCAATATACATCCCTGGTCTTTTTTTAACCGCCTCAAGGCCTTTTAAAACTTGAATATTGGATGAATCGTAAGTGGCTTCTTCTGCTTTTTTTGGCATAAATTTTTACTTTAATTGTTCCACGTGGAACTTTTTAAACTCTCTAAAATCAGCCTCTATTTTACTACTAAAATGATCATCTATACAGGAAAAAATAATTTGATTGTTTAGAAAATTAAGCAGGTTCAAAAAGACTTCAAAAGTACTATCATCTAGCTCTGATTTAATATCATCTATTATTAACACTGCGTTGATTTCATGGTATTTACGAAGGACTTCATGCTGAGCGCAACACCAAAGTATAGAAAAAAGCTTTTGCTCGCCTCTTGAAAGAATTTGTTTAGCTTCAACATCTTCTATTAGAAACCTAATATCAGCCTTGTGAGGACCCTCTGAAGTGGATTTGCGCCTTAAGTCTTTGTTTCTATTGGATTTAAATAACTCACTTAGCTCAACATCATGATCCCATCCTGGATAAAAGCTAATATTAATATTTTCTAAAAAGTCAGTCGATGGTGATTTGTTGAGCTTACTTATAAGATCTTTTAATTCATAAAATGTATTATTGAAGAATTTTATTCTTAAGGCTGTGAGCTCTTTGCCAAGATCAGCAAGCTTTTTTTCCCAAGGCTCAATGTTTATGATAGACCCATTTTTTAACAAGGCATTTCTTTGTTTAAGGCACCTATAATAGCTAAACCAAGTCTCCGAGAACTGTTTATCGGCAATAAATATAGACTTATCTAAAAGCTTTCTTCTAAAGTCTGGCGGGGCATCAGCAAAAGAAAATGTGTTGTTGTGAATAGATGTTGAAGGAAACTCTCTTATAAGCTTGCTTGTTGTTGTCTTAGAGTTGTTGAGTAATATAGATATCGGCTTGGTTTTTTGTTTTGTAATTACGAGAGAATAGCCTGAAGTGTTGTCATGGCCTTTGATATTAAACGCCTCCTCTCCTATTGAAATCAAAGATTGAAGATTTCCACTTTTGAAGGATTTGGCACTAGAGCAAAGATTAATTGCTTCAAGGATGGATGTCTTACCTGATCCATTTTTTCCATAGAAAAAGTTGATCCCTGGAGAGAGTTTTATATTCAAAGAGGAAAAGCACCTAAAGTTATTAAGTGTTAGATCATGAATCATTTATCTTAATAATAAATTTAGTCTTCTTATATAAGAAGCGGCATTACAACATATTTAAAGCTTTCAGACCCTGGACTCGTTATTAAACAACTTTTGTTTGAGCCAAAGAAATGTATTTCAACATTGTCATCATCGATAGAGGATAAAATTTCTTGAATATAATTTACATTAAAGGCTATATCTGTTGCCTCTCCACTGTAGGAGCATGCTATAGATTCTTCTGCTTGCTCTTTTTCTGGGTTGTTTGCTGATATATTAATTGAGTTGTCAGATGTCACTATTCTAACTCCTCTAAACTTTTCACTGGATAATACACTTACCCTACTTAAGCTTTCAGAGAAAAGCTTTCTGTTTATAGAGAGTGTTGAGCTATCTCCAGAAGGAATCACTTGCTCATAGTCTGGGAATTTGCCTTCAATAAGTTTACTGGCAAAGGTTGTTCCAGAGATGTCTACAATTATTGAGCTAGAGCCTAATTTTAAAACAACATTTTCAGAACTATCACCGACAAGTTTGCCTATTTCATTGATAGACTTCCTGGGCACTATTCCTGTGATCTGCTCCTTAACACCTTCATTTAACGGTAATGTTGCCATTGCAAGCCTATGAGCATCTGTTGCAACACTTGTAACTAAAGTGTCCTCAACGAATAAATATAGGCCGTTTAAATAATGCCTCCAATCTTGGTTGCCCATTGCAAAAGCTGTTTTACCAATAAGAGACTTAAGATTTTTTGGCGTTATATTAATAGAATCGCCTGTTTCTTCTTTTTCAAAGACGGGAAAGTCTTCGCTTGGCAGTGTTGCTAAGTTATATTTACCTGAATTAGTTTCAATTCTGAGATTATCCCCATCAAGAAAAAAATGTATTTCAGACCCATCGCTAAAAAGTCTGCACAACTCACTAAGTTTTTTGGCTGGCGCGGTTATTTTCCCACCGCTTTTAAAATTTGAGATTGTAGATATTGTTGATATTTCTGACTCAAGATCCGTAGCTGTTAGTCTTAAGGATGACTCATCAACCTCAAACAAAACATTAGCCAAAATTGGCAATGTTTGTCTTTTCTCAACAACACCAAGTGTTGAATTAAGCGATTTTACGACCTCTTCTTTTGTAATATAAAAGTCCATAAGCTAGTTAGTTAATGCCCTGTTAAGATTCCTGTAATCCTCTTCTTGTGAAGGGTTTTCTTTTCTAAGTTCAGCAATTTTTTTACATGCATGAAGCACCGTTGTGTGGTCTCTACCGTTAAAAGCTTCTCCTATTTCAGGAAGACTGTGGTTTGTTAACTCTTTGGTTAAAGCCATTGCGAGCTGCCTAGGCCTTGTTATAGACCTACTTCTTCTTTTTGATAAAAGATCAGAAAGTTTAATGTTGTAGTATTCGGCAACAGTTTTTTGAATATTTTCTATGCTAACCATTTTTGCAGAAATGACAAATAGGTCTTTGAGCGCATCTTTTACTAAGGCTAGGTCAATAGGTTGATTTGTAAATCTTGCATTTGCAATTACTCTTTTTAAAGCGCCTTCTAACTCTCTTATGTTTGACCTTATTCTTTGGGCTATATAAATAGCGCAATCATTAGGCATCTCTACACCCATAGATGATGCTTTTTGAAGAAGAACAGCAGCTCTAGTTTCTAGTTCAGGCGGATCTATTACTACTGGAAGGCCCCATCCTAATCTAGATTTTAATCTTTCTTCTAGGCCATCTATTTCCTTAGGGTATTTATCACAAGTTAAGATCATTTGATTGTTTCTATCTAAAAGGGCATTAAAAGTATGAAAAAACTCTTCTTGTGATTGCTCTTTGCCTGCAAAAAACTGAATATCATCTATAAGCAACGCATCAGCGTTTCTGTAAAATGATTTGAATTCATTCATTGCTCCCAATTGAAGAGCTTTAACCATATCTGAGACAAATTTCTCTGAATGAACGTACACTATTCTTTTTCCTGGTTCGTTTTTTAATATCTCGTTACCAACAGCATGCATTAAATGAGTTTTACCCAAACCAACTCCACCATATATAAACAAAGGGTTATAGTCGCCCTTTGGGTTGGATGCAACCTGTTTAGAGGCCGCTAAAGCAAGGTGATTAGACTTACCTTCGACAAATGTCTCGAAAATATAAGATGGAACTAATTTTGTATCTTCAGATTTATTTTGATTTTTATATTTATCAACAAATGTTTCTTTTGTATGAGTTTTAAAGACTAAGTTTATATTCTTTTTTGATTGTGCTTTGACCATCTGTGTAATTTCATCTACTAAATTAGTTTCCACATAATTAAGAATAAAATCATTGGGAGCAACTAGCTCTAAAATATCTTCATTTAAATTTGCTTTTAATGGTCTGATCCAGGTGTTAAAATCGTCTTGTGAAAGTTTGTTTTCTAATCTTTCTGAGCATTTATTCCAAAATTCCAATCTCTTCTCCTCTTATGTGAATGTCTAGTCTATTAAAAAACACACAAGATATCTACAGGATAACTTCATGAATTTTCTGTGGATAACTTGTTTATATAAAATAATTTTATGTTTTTATATATATTTGTGAAAACTCTTAATTATTGGGCTATAATGCGCCACTAATTTTTTAGATGGTGAATTATGAAACGAACATTTCAACCTAGTACATTAAAAAGAAGCAGAACTCATGGCTTCAGAGCGAGAATGGCAACCAAGGCTGGTAGAGCTATTTTATCTGCTAGACGTAAAAAGGGTCGAAAGGTTTTAACTGCATAGAACTTGGCTTATTCAAAGCTTCCAAGACATTTTCATTCATCTAGTCGACTTAGAATCTTTTTCCTAGAAGGGGATCCTGAAAACTTAAGGGTCTCAATATCAAAAAAAAATTTCAAACTTGCTGTTGATCGCAATAAAATTAAGAGGCAAATAAAAGAAATATTTAGAACCAACGATCTAATCTCAGATAAAGGGTGTTACCTAGTGTTGGTTTATAGTGATTATTTTAAAGATGGCGGTGTAAGCCCTTCTGTTGAAATCGTTAAAGCTGTAGAATCATCAAACCATTAGTGGATATATAAAAATGAACATTAGAAAAATTTACCTAGCAGTTATATTGGTTTTGTCAGGCTCTCTGTTTTATCAGTGGAACGCCGAGAATAAAGTTGTGTCTCAAGCAGAACACATGAGTCTAGCAAAGACAGAAGGTCTTATTGGTGCTGTAACAGATGATGGTCTTTATGCTTATCTAGAAAATGATCTGTTGAGATTAAAGGTTGCAGTAACTTCTGGTGCTATTGTTGAGGCAAGGCTCAAGGAATATGGAGTTGAGAACATACCTGGGTCTATTGGAGTTAGGGTTTTTGGTTCTGATGAACAGGGTGTTTTTAAGTATTACTTTAAATCAGGTTTTACGGGTGAAAAAACAAACTATGAGCTGCTTGATAATGGCGAGGGTTTTGTAACCCTTTATGACAAATCTCTAGGAGCAAAAAAAGAAATATCTTTTCTTCCTGAAACATATGAGGTTCAGGTATTAGATTCAATAGAGGGTGGTAGTTATGGGAAAGCATTTGCTTCTCTTTATAGAACCGATGGGAGGTCTTTGGATTTAAAGACCGCAATTACAGAGGGGGGTATGATGAATAANAGCTCCTATCAGGCTGTTGCTTTTAGCACNTCNGATGACCCATATGAAACNCAAAGACTNAGAAAAATTGAGGAAAGAATTTCTTTTTTATCTAGGGGTGGTTGGGTTTCCTTTATTCAAAAATATTTTTTTGCTGCTGTAATTGGATCAGATGACTTTGTTTATAATTANTTTGCTCAGCCTGGGGATTCGGGTATTTATAGTATGGGTTATACAGTTGAAAAAGGGGATGCTCAAAACCTGGTGAGCTCTCACTCTCATAGAATTTTTATTGGTCCAAAGATAAGAAAGGACTTGGAAACAAGAGCTGATAATTTAGAGCTTTCAATTGATATGGGTTGGTTTTGGTTTATATCTCAGCCAATGGTGATGGTTTTAGATTTTATAAACAATTATGTTGGTAATTGGGGGGTTTCGATAATTCTTTTTACCCTGTTGCTTAAACTTATTCTGTTTCCTGTAACCGCCAAAGGTTTTGTTGCAATGGGCAACATGAGAAAAGTTATGCCCAAAATGAAAGAGCTACAAGACAGGTATGCTAATGACAAGCAAAAGCTCAGCCAAGAAATGATGGCATTATATAAAAAAGAGGGGGCCAATCCTCTTGGTGGGTGTTTGCCAATGCTTGCTCAGATGCCTTTTTTTATTGGTTTCTTTTTTGCTTTAAGAGAGATGGTTGAATTAAGGTTTGCTGATTTTGGTTTATGGATAACAGATCTTTCTGTTCCCGATCCTTTATTTATTCTTCCTGTTGTTTTTGGGTTTGTTATGGTTTTAACACAAAAACTAAACCCTCAACCGCCAACACAAGACCCAATGCAAGCCCAAATAATGAAAACCATGCCAGTGATGTTCGCTGTTTTCTTTGTAATCTTTCCAGCAGGTCTGTGTTTATACTCTGTTGTTAATGCTGGGGTTTCTTTGATTCAACAAAGATATCTTTATAGCAAGCTCGGTGTATTGGGTGATCCGCAATCCAAGAACTAGGAGTTAATTAGCGTGTCTGTTGTGTATGCTCTTGCGACCCCTGCCCATAAGTCAGCCATATGTATATTCAGAGTGACGGGCAATGGTTGTTTGAAAAGCCTGAAGAGTCTATTTGGAACATCTGATATTTCCTCAAGAGTTTTTTCTGTGAGGCCTTTTTACAACTCCGGTCTTTTAGTGGACACGGTTGGTGTCTTGGTTTTTGATGGGAGTAAGAGTTACACAGGCGAGGACTCTTTTGAGATACATGCTCATGGCGGCCTGGGTGTCATGGCTCTCATAGAAGAGGCTTTGTCGGGTATAGGTTTTGATGAAGCGCCTCCTGGTGAGTTTACTAAAAGGGCTTTTTTAAATGGGAAGATAGATTTAAATGAAGCTGAGTCTGTTTTAGATGTTATCGACAGCACAAACACAGAAGATGTTTATCTTTCATCTAAATCTTTGTCTGGTGATTTTTCTAGGGAAGTGCATGAGCTTTCAGATGATATAAATAGTTTGAGAATGCGAGTTGAGGGTGAGATTGATTTTTCTGATGAGGAAGAAGATTTTATGGACGAAGATATTGTTTCAGACGTAAGTGTTTTGATTTCTAAATTTGATCTATTTTTAAGTGGTTGTAAAAACAGGAAAAACCTTTCTGCTAAAAATAAGGTTGTTTTTATCGGTCCTACCAATTCAGGCAAATCTTCAACTTTTAATAGGTTGCTTGGTTTTGAGAGGGCGTTAATATCAGATACGCCTGGAACCACTAGAGATATTATTGAATCTGAGGTTTTTTATGAAAGCTTTTCCTTTTCTTTGTTTGATACGGCTGGTTTAAGAGAAACTAGTGACACAATAGAGGCAAAAGGCATTGATTTGACAAAAAATGAGATTGTTAATGCTGACGTTGTTGTCGGTGTTTTTGATCCATCATCATTGAGTCGTCTTGAAGAGTTTTCATCTCTTGTTGGAGAAAAGCCTTTTTTAAAAGTACTTAATAAAATTGATGTTGATGACTCTGAGGTTGCTTCATTTGATTGCAGAATATCAGCTAAAACTGGTGAAGGGTTTGAGGATTTTAAAGAAAAAATTACTGCGTTTTTTAAAACAAGTTTGCAAAAAGACGCAACTTTTCTTGTAAGAGATAGGCATATTAGTTTGTTTAATAACTCCATATCCTCCATTAAGAAAGCTTTAACAATAATTCAATCTGGGGATGGTTTAGAGGTTGCTGCTGAGGAATTAAAAATAGCAAGATCATGTCTTGATGTTGTTGTTGGCAAGAAAACATCAGATCAATTACTGGGAGATATTTTTAGTAGTTTTTGTATTGGTAAATAACTTGTTATTAACTTGTGGTTGTTTTTTCGCGGTTTTTTTTATCAACAGGTTCATACCTGCTTTTTAACCCCTTATAAGTAATATTAAACAGTGGTTATTAGAAGCTTTAAAACCGTGCTTGTATTGGGTTTAGAGGCTTTATTAACAATAAACAAAGACCCTAATAGAAATAACAATAAGTATATAATATAGATATTATTGGTTTTATAACTTAGAGAAATAGATATGAATAAGTATGACGTTATAGTTGTTGGTGGAGGGCATGCCGGGGTGGAGGCTGCTCATGCCGTTTTTAGACTAGGACTAAAATGCGCTCTTGTTACATTTGAAAAAAACAAAATAGGCCAAATGTCATGCAATCCAGCAATAGGTGGTTTAGGAAAATCACATATAGTAAGAGAGGTGGACGCTCTCGGCGGTATTATGGCAGTTGCAACCGATATGTCAGGCATTCAGTACAGAACACTCAATACAAGAAAAGGTGATGCTGTTCAAGCTCTAAGAGTTCAATGTGACAGAGGACTATATAAAAAAGCAATCCAAGATATTCTCCTTAAAACAGACATAGATATTTTTGAAGAAGAGGTTTTAGATCTTGTTATAGAAAAAGATTCTGTTGCAGGAGTGGTCACAGATAAACAAGAGATTTATGCAAAAAAAACCATTCTTACAACAGGGACTTTTCTAAACGGAGTAATGTATACAGGATCAGAATCTTCAAAAGGTGGCAGGGTTGGAGACCTTTCATCAATACCCCTATCTAAAAAACTTTATAGCATGAATCTTCCAATGGGAAGACTGAAAACAGGAACTCCGGCAAGAGTTAAACTTTCGAGCCTTAATCTTTCTGCAATGGAAGAACAGCCAGGCGAAGAGCCAACCCCTTTTATGTCTTTGAGAGGAGAGGTAAAAAAACACCAAACCCAACTCTCCTGTTATATAACAAGAACAAATAAAAACACCCACTCAATAATAAGCGACAACACCCACCTATCAGCCATGTATTCAGGCAACATTGTTGGTATAGGCCCAAGGTATTGCCCCTCTATTGAAGACAAGGTGTATAAATTCAGTACAAAAGAAAGCCACCAAATATTTATAGAGCCAGAAGGTATCGATGTTGACCTTGTTTACCCCAACGGAATATCAACAAGCCTTCCAAAAGAAGCTCAAGAAAAATTTATTAAATCTATAGCAGGAATGGAAGAGTCAGAAATAGAAGAGTATGGCTATGCTGTTGAATATGACTTTATTGACCCAAGATCTTTAAAACAAACACTGGAGACCAAATTCTTAAATAATTTTTATTTAGCTGGTCAAATTAACGGAACAACAGGATACGAAGAAGCCGCAGCCCAAGGATTGATAGCAGGAGTTAATGCTGGAAGATCAGTAAAAAACGAAACAGAGTTTGTTTTAGAAAGAAGCGAGGCTTATATAGGGGTCTTGGTTGATGATTTGATAACACACGGAATAACAGAACCTTATAGAATGTTTACAAGCAGAGCAGAACACAGACTTTTATTATCGCAAAACAACGCAGAGCAAAGAATATTGGAAAAGGGTCATGCATTCGGCCTGGTTGAAGAAAAAAACCTAATCAAATTTATCGAAAAAGAAAAAACATACAAAGAGTTTGTTAAAACAGTTTTAGAAAAAACCAAACTAAACAAATTTAAAAACAAACAAAACAAAACAGTGGTATTGGAGGAAAAGCGAAGCATTGCTCAACTCCTAACAAGACCAGATGTGGACGAAGCTCAAATAATTAAACTCGAACAAAACCAAAAAAAATTATTTAAAAGAGCCTCTACAGAAATCAAGTACAAAGGATATATAGAAAAACAACTCCGAGAAGTAAATAAAAACAAAAAACAAAACAACAAAAAAATACCTAAAAACTTTGAATATGAAAAAATTAGCGGACTATCAAACGAAGTAGTTGAAAAGCTTTCGAAAGCTGAGCCGGAAACCATCGGGTCTGCATCTAGAATAGAGGGCGTTACTCCCGCAGCTATAAACTTAATATTAGTAAGCATAAAAAAGGGCGAGCTAGTCAAAACCAATGGATGATCATTTCACAAAGCTTTTAAAAGAACATCACAATAAAATTTCAGAGAAACAAGTCTCCCAAGTAAACAGTTTTGTTGACGAGGCACTCATCTTTAATAAAAAACACAACATATTTGTTAGAGAGAACAAAGAAGAAGTTTTCAAAAAGGATGTTCTAGACTGCCTGCCCCTAATTAAACAAATACAAGAGGGAGGGTCGGTGCTTGACTTGGGTTCGGGTGGTGGCTTTCCTGGCATTCTAATAGGGATATTTTGCCCAAAAACACAAAACAGCCTGTTAGAAAAAAACCAAAAAAAATGCTATTTTCTTAATAAAATGATTGATCTCTTAGGCCTCAAAAATACAAATGTAATCAAGACAACAATAAACGAAAAAAACAATCTTGGGACCTATGACCTAATAACAGCAAGAGCATTTTCTTCTGCAGAAAATATTTTAAATCTTACACAAAAAAATCTCTCCGCTAATGGAAAATATTTACTTTTAAAAGGAAGAAAAGAGAAAATCGTTGAAGAATTAAATTCTATAAACACAAACAAATATAAGTGTGAAATAATCGAGATAGGGAGCATAGGGGTTGAAAGGCATTTTTTACAAATAAAACCAAATGAATAAAGTTTTAGCTATAGCAAATCAAAAAGGTGGAGTTGGTAAAACAACAACTGCAGTTAATCTTGCAGCAAGCCTAGCCGCAACAAAGAGAAAAGTATTATTAATCGACTTAGACCCCCAAGGGAATGCCACCACGGCAGCAGGCATTAAAGAAAACAAACCCAATACTTTATACAACCTGTTTTTTGAAAATATACAAATAATGGAATGTATTTACAAATCCTCAGACGATTATGATCTTTTGCCTGGTGGACAAGAGCTAATAGCTTTAGAGGTTGGAATACGAGAAAATAACAAACAATCTTTCTTATCAAAAGAACTAGAAGCCTTAAAAGATAAATATGACTATACAATCATAGACACACCGCCAACCTTAAATCAATTAACCATAGAGGCTCTATTTGCTGCTTCAGGAACACTTATCCCTCTTCAGTGCGAGTATTACTCCCTTGAGGGTGTGACTGGTCTGATGGAGACAATTCAATCACTATCTGATAAAAATCTGTCAAATAATAGGGTTATTGGAATAGTTCGAACAATGGTTGATATGAGAAATAACTTGGCTAAAGAGGTTTCGGATGAGCTTGAGTCCCATTTTTCAAACCTAGTTTTTAATACCCTAATACCAAGAAATATAAAGCTTGCAGAGGCGCCTAGTCACGGAATATCAGGTGTAAAATATATGCCGAGCTCATATGGCGCAAAAGCCTATCTAGCACTCGCTGGAGAACTAATAAGGAAGGTCGAATATGTCTGAAGATGGAAAAATTTTGAATAGAGGACTTGATGCATTATTGGGATCATCAAGCACATCAAACCAAAGAACTGTTAAAGATGTCGAGGTGTCATCTATTAATGCTGGCAGGTTTCAACCGAGATCTAACTTTGACGAAGAAAAACTTCTAGAACTAACTGAGTCAATTAAAAACCACGGCGTGCTTTCTCCGATTTTAGTCAGAGAGCTTGGTCTAAACAAATATGAAGTAATTGCAGGAGAAAGGCGGTTAAGGGCATCAAAAAAAGCTGGGTTAAAAACAATACCATGCCTTGTTGATCAAAAAAAAGACCAAGACGCATTAGAGTCTGCTCTAATTGAAAATCTTCAAAGAGAGGATCTTAATGCTGTTGAAGAGGCAAGGGGTTATGATAGGTTAAAAAGAGAGTTTGGCCTCACACAGGATGAAGTAGCATCATCTACAGGAAAAGCCAGAAGCACAATAGCTAACTCCCTTAGGCTTTTATCACTTCCAGCAAAGGTTTTGGATCTTCTCTCCTCTGGACAAATAGAAAAAGGACACGCCAAGCTATTAGCATCACTAGACCCAAAAGAGGCCGAGCTGGCAGCTGAAAATATAGTAAAAAACAAACTTACGGTCAAAGACTTAAGCAACATAGCCAACAAAAAGAAAGGAACAAAGACCGGCGTCAAAAAAAGCAAAGACACAGACCTTTTAAATATTGAGCAAGAGATGTCAGAGGCTTTCGGGCACAAGGTTGAAATCGAAGCAAAAAATAAAAAAAATGGAAAAGTTGTTATCACCTATAACACATCAGATGAGCTTGAAAACATCATCTCTAAGTTAACAGATTGATATACAAATTAATGTGAAAACAACTTGTTTATAAGGCCATAAATTTCTATAATTCCCGCCAATACATTTATACAAAAACATAGACCTTTTGAAAAGTTTGTTTAACACTATTTTTAACAACAAAAACCTTATATTTATAGGCTTTTTATTTCTTGGAATTGCTGGAACGATGCAAAGCGCTTTCTTCGCTTTGGCACCAATTACTTATTTTGCTTGTCTAGCAAGTGCTTACATTATTAGCAGCAGAATAAATGATCATGCTGTTAACGCCGTATATAATTGGTCAGTTAAATGGTCCCTTTTTGTGGTTTTTTTATATCTAACAGGCAGATACTTAAATGAAGCCTTTGTTTACGCAATGTTTTCTTATATTTTAATAAATACAACAGTAAGTCCAATGTTTTTTATTTCTAAAACAAGGGCCTCAACATAATGGCTAAAGAGCTAACTACAAAATCATATATTGATCATCATTTAACAAACCTTACTTGTGGAAAAACTCCAGAAGGATGGACTTGCGATCCTCATTATGTAGATCAAATGGGATTCTGGGCTTTTCACGTAGACTCTCTTTTTTGGTCAATTTTTTTAGGCGGACTGTTTATATTATTGTTTAGAATGGCTATGCCAAAATCAGTAAGTGCTGATTCAACACCCACCGGCCTTCAAAACTTTGTAGAAATGAGCATAGAGTTTGTAGAAGATAATGTGCAATCATTGTTTGGCTCTGTTAAAAATAAGCTTATTGCTCCACTTGCTCTTACTGTTTTTGTTTGGATATTGTTGATGAACCTAATGGACTTAATACCGGTTGATTTTATCCCCGTACTAGCAGGCCACGTCGCTTATTTTCTTGTTGGTGGGCCAGAACATGCATGGATTAACAGTCCTGAGTCTTTTTATTTTAAGGTTGTTCCAACCACCGACCCAAACATAACACTTGGTATGGCATTGGCAATATTTGTTTTAACAATTTATTACAGCATCAAAGTTAAAGGACCTAAGGCTTTTGTAGCAGAGTTGACATTACATCCATTTGGAAAATGGATGATTCCTGTTAATTTTATTTTAGAGATGGTTAATTTTATAGCCAAGCCAATCTCATTAGGCCTAAGACTTTTTGGAAATTTATATGCAGGTGAAATGATATTTATATTAATTGCATTGATGTTGTTTTTTAGTAGCATACCAATAGGCATGGTTGGATTTGGTCTACATTTAGTTTGGGCGCTTTTCCACATATTAATTGTGGCACTGCAAGCATTTATATTTATGGCGTTAACCATTGCATATTTGGCAATGGCGCATGAAACAGAGGAACATTAAACCTCAACTTTAAGGAGAAAAAAATGGAATATAGTATTTTAGCAGCAGGAATTACCATGGGTCTTTCAGCAATTGGAGCTGGAATTGGTGTGGGTATTTTGGGTAGTAAATTTATTGAAGGTATAGCTAGGCAGCCTGAGTTGGCTCCTTTCCTTCAGGGTAGATTCTTCCTTATGATGGGATTAACAGATGCGGTACCTATGATTGGTGTAGGCCTTGGCATGTATATGTTATTTGCTCTGTAAAAATTTAAAGAATGAATATAAACGCAACCTTACTTGCCCAAGCAGTCGTGATGATTGTATTTGTAGCTATATGCTGGAAATATGTTTATCCGCCTATCTTGGAAGTCATGCAAGAAAGAGAAAAAAAGATATCTGATGGACTCGAGGCTGCTAAAAAAGCAGATGATTCGCTTGAAGAAGCTAAATTAGCTTTTGACAAAGAAATGGATCAAGCCAAAACAGAGGCTGCAGAAATTCTGAAGAAAGCCAATGCCAGAGCATCGCAAATTGTCGGAGATGCTTCGTCTAAAGCCGAAGAAGAGGCTGAAAAAATTATGACTTCAGCATCAACATCTATTGAGAATGAAACCAACAAAGCAAAAGAAGAGTTAAGACAGCAAATGTCTGAGATTATTATTGATACAACTCAAAAAATCCTTGGAGATGAGATATCCCCAGAAAAACATGATGTTATTTTGAAGAAGGCAGCAGAGGATTTATAGACAATGATTGAACTCACCCCACTTGCAAGACCATACGCGAAGGCACTATTTTCTTCAGCGCTTGAATCAAGTAATTTAGACAGCATGGCTGATGAGCTAAAAATAATGGCTATAGCTTCTGAGTCTAAAGAGGTGATAGATACAATTGAAAATCCCGTCTTATCAAGACAAGAGGTTGTAGATATTTTAGTTAAGCTTTTTGATGACAGTATTTTAGATACATCGAAAAAACTCCTTGCAATATTGGCTGAGAATAAAAGATTAAACCTTCTCCATCCAATATATTCGATTTATCAAGAACTATTAGAAAAGCATAAAGACCAAAACTCAATAGAAGTTTTTGTTGCAACAGATCCAAGTGATGATGCCAAAGAGAGCATTGAGGCAAAGCTAAGAAGTTCTTATGGCAAGGACGCAAATATATATTTTTCAAAAGACCCAAAAATGATGGGCGGCTTATCTATTAAGGTAGGTGACGAAACTTTAGATCTTTCTATAAGAGGAAAGGTCAACAAACTTGTAAACCAATTAAATTTTTAAGGTGAAAAAATGAGTCAATTAAATCCATCAGAAATTTCTAGCGTTCTAAAAGAGAAAATCGCTGGACTTGATCTTTCGGCAGAAAGAAAAAATGAAGGCATTATCGTCAGCGTATCTGACGGTATTGTGAGAATACATGGCATGGGTGATGTTATGTATGGTGAAGTTATAGAATTTGAAAACGGCACTAAAGGAATGGCGCTTAACTTAGAACAAGACTCTGTTGGGCAGTTGTTCTTGGCGATTACTTAGAGCTTGTAGAGGGTCAAAAGGCGCTTTGCACAGGCAAGGTTTTAGAGGTTCCTGTTGGAGAGGCTCTCTTCTTGGAAGAGTTGTAAATACATTAGGAGCTCCTATTGATGGTAAAGGCGAGATTAAAGCAGAAGGAACTGCGCCTGTTGAGGTTGTAGCGCCTGGTGTTATTGCTCGTCAATCAGTAGATCAGCCTGTTCAGATTGGACTGAAGGCTGTTGATGCCATGGTGCCAATTGGAAGAGGCCAAAGAGAATTAATTATTGGTGACAGACAAACAGGTAAAACAGCAGTTGCAATCGATGCAATTATTAACCAGAAAGGAACTGGGGTTAAATGTATTTATGTTGCTATTGGCCAAAAACAATCAACAGTAGCTAATGTTGTAAGAAAATTAGAAGAGTATGGCGCAATGGATCACACGATTGTTGTTTCAGCTACAGCGGCTGATCCTGCACCAATGCAGTATTTATCAGCTTATTCTGGTTGCTCAATGGGCGAGTATTTCAGAGACAAGGGTGAAGATGCACTTATCGTATATGATGATCTTTCAAAACAGGCGGTTGCTTACAGACAGGTATCATTACTTCTTAAAAGGCCTCCAGGAAGAGAAGCATATCCTGGAGATGTGTTCTATCTACATTCAAGATTATTAGAAAGAGCTGCTAGAGTTAATGCAGATTATGTAGAACAAGTTACTGGCGGAAAAGTAAAAGGCAAGACAGGCTCATTAACAGCACTGCCAATTATTGAAACATTAGCAGGAGATGTTTCTGCTTTTGTTCCAACAAATGTAATTTCTATTACAGATGGACAAATCTATTTAGAAACAGAATTATTTAACTCTGGTATAAGGCCTGCTATTAATCCCGGCCTATCTGTTTCAAGGGTTGGTGGCTCCGCACAAACAAAGATAATGAAGAAACTAGCTGGTGGTGTAAGAACTGCTTTAGCTCAATATCGTGAGCTTGCTGCTTTCTCCCAATTTGCCTCAGATTTAGATGATGCTACAAAACAGCAATTAGCAAATGGTAAGGCTTTCACAGAACTTCTGAAGCAAAAACAATATGCACCAATGAGTGTTGCGCAACAAGCATTGAGTTTGTTTGCAGCTGATAGGGGTTACATGGCTGACGTTGAAGTTGAGAAAATATTGGACTTTGAAGAAGCACTTCACGGGTATTTAACTGCTGAAAAATCAGAGCTAGAACAACAGATTAATTCAACAGGCGATTGGAATGATGATATTGAAAGCCAATTCACAGGATTGGTTGAAGACTTTAAAAAAACACAAACCTTTTAATTAAAGACAAATAATGGCTAATACAAAAGAAGTAAGAAAGCAGATTGCGAGCATTAAAGGCACGCAAAAAATTACTTCGGCCATGGAAATGGTTGCAGCGAGTAAAATGAAGAAAACTCAAGACAATATGTTAAAAGGAAGACCTTATTCTTTAAAAATTAAAGATGTTATTTCTCATATTGCTTCAGCAAACTCTGAGTACCCACATCCATTCTATGAGGAAAGATCTGCAAAAAAAGCATGTTTCATAGTAGTGTCATCTGACAAGGGATTATGTGGAGGTTTAAATATTAATTTGTTTAAACAGGTAATTGCCAAATCAGCAGAACTTCATGAACAAGGAATTGAGTCATGTTTTGCACTTATAGGATCAAAAGCTCCAGGCTTTTTTAAAAGTGTTGGCGCCCAGGTTGTAGGCGTTGCAGAAAAGCTTGGCGATAAACCAAATCCAGAAGATTTAATTGGCCTAACAAAGGTTGTTTTAGACATGCATAAGAATGGCGATATCGATCAGGCTTATTTATGTTCGAATAGCTTTGTAAATACCATGACTCAACAACCCAATGTTGATCAATTAATTCCTCTAGCTCCAGCTGAGCAAGACGAATCCATTCCAACACAATGGGATTATATTTATGAGCCTGAAGCTAAAGAGCTATTAGATGGCCTTTTAACAAGATATATCGAGTCATTGGTTTATCAGGCTGTTGTAGAAAATAATGCCTGTGAACAAGCGGCGAAGATGATTGCAATGAAAAGTGCAACTGATAACGCAGGCGATTTGATTAAAGAATTAGAACTTTTATATAACAATGTAAGACAAGCAGCTATCACTCAAGAGCTCTCAGAGATAGTTGGCGGCGCAGCAGCAGTTTAAGGAGAAAAATATGAGCAACGGAACAGTTACACAAATTATTGGAGCGGTTATTGATGTCGAATTCGATAAAAATAATATTCCAAAAGTATATGAAGCTTTAATGATCGATGAGAGTGGAACCACTCTTGAGGTTCAACAGCAGCTTGGCGATGGAGTTGTCAGAACTATTGCCATGGGCGTCACAGAGGGATTAAAAAGAGGTTTAGCTGTTTCAAGAACTAATGCGCCTATTTCAGTTCCAGTTGGACAACCAACTTTAGGTAGAATCATGGATGTTTTAGGAAATCCTATTGATGAAAAAGGACCTATTGGCGAAAAAGAAAAAATGCCAATTCACAGAAAACCACCTAGCTATACAGATCAGTCAGCATCTAATGATATTTTAGAAACAGGTATTAAAGTTATCGACTTAATGTGCCCATTTGCAAAAGGCGGAAAGGTTGGTTTATTTGGTGGTGCTGGTGTTGGTAAAACAGTTAACATGATGGAGCTTATTAATAATATTGCTCTTCAGCATTCTGGGCTTTCAGTATTCACAGGTGTTGGTGAGAGAACCAGAGAAGGAAATGATTTCTACTATGAAATGCAAGAATCTGGTGTTGTTAATATAGATAAACCCGAAGAGTCAAAAGTTGCCATGGTTTACGGTCAGATGAATGAGCCTCCAGGAAACAGACTTAGAGTTGCTCTAACAGGCTTAACAATGGCTGAAAAATTTAGAGATGATGGAAAAGATGTTCTGTTATTTATTGATAATATTTACCGTTATACACTTGCCGGTGTTGAGGTTTCAGCTCTATTAGGAAGAATGCCTTCTGCTGTTGGATATCAGCCAACTCTTGCAGAAGAAATGGGAGCTCTACAGGAAAGAATTACTTCTACTAAAACAGGCTCTATTACTTCAATTCAAGCTGTATATGTTCCAGCTGATGATTTAACCGACCCATCTCCTGCTACAACCTTTGCCCATTTGGATGCAACAGTTGTTCTATCAAGACAAATCTCAGAGCTAGGTATTTATCCTGCTGTAGATCCATTAGATTCAACAAGTAGACAGCTTGATCCGTTTGTTGTTGGTGATGAACACTACGCAGTTGCTCAAGGAGTTCAAAAAATACTACAAAGATATAATGAATTGAAAGATATTATTGCCATTCTTGGAATGGATGAGCTTTCTGAAGAAGATAAGGGCTTGGTTGCAAGAGCAAGAAAAGCTCAAAAATTCTTATCACAGCCATTCTTTGTTGCTGAGATATTCACAGGTACACCAGGAAAATATGTTTCTTTAGATGACACCATTAAAGCATTTAAAGGATTGCTTGCTGGTGATTATGATCATTTACCTGAACAAGCATTCTATATGGTTGGAACTATAGAAGAAGCAGTAGAAAAGGCTAAAACTTTATAACTATGAGCACAATCAAGATCAACATAGTTTCTTCTAATGAAGAAATATATTCTGGCGAAGCCACTATGGTTTATGCAACAGGATCTCTTGGTGAGCTTGGTATCGCTCCTGGTCATACGCCATTATTAACTGGATTAGCTGCAGGGCCAGTCAGGGTTCAAAATGGATCTGAAGAAGAGGCATTTTTTTGTTCAGGTGGGTTTTTAGAAATCCAACCAGATCTTGTAACAGTATTATCCGATACTGCTGAAAGAGCAGACAGTCTAGATGAAGCCGAAGCAATTAAAGCAAAAGAATCAGCAGAACAAGACTTAGCCAATAAAGATGCGACTTTAGACTATGCTAAAGCAGCTGCTCAACTAGCCGAAGCTGTAGCAAGATTAAAAACTATTCAAAAACTACGTAAAAACCAGTAAGGTAGATATTTAATATTTAAATTACTGTGAGCTTACACACCATAATACTTGCAGCCGGAGAAGGCTCAAGAATGAAATCAAATAGAGCTAAAGCCCTGCAAAAGGTTGGGGGTAGCTCTATGTTACAAAAAATATGCGCCACTGCTGGATCTATTAGCCCAGATATTACTTTGGTCGTTGGTTATGACAAAGAATCAATTATTGAAGAATCAAAAAATTATTCTTTAAACATCTCTATTGCTGAGCAGCCTATGGCAATTGGTACCGGTGATGCAGTAAAGTGTGGCCTAAAGTCAACTGTTAGTGCTTCTAAAATTCTTGTCTTATATGGAGACGTCCCACTCATAAGAAGAGAAACATTAGATAATTTAATAAAATCATCAGATAGCGGCCTTTCAATCCTAACCACTGTTTTAGATACCCATTTGGCTATGGAAGAGTTAAGAAAGACGCAAGTGGCCATGCTCTTGCTATAGTTGAAGAGAAAGACGCTTCGGAGTCTGATAAAGAAATTAATGAAATTTTTACTGGCGTTTTATGCGGCTCTAAAGATCTTATAGAAGAGGGTTTGAAAGAGATTAAGAATGATAATGCAGCAAATGAATACTATTTAACTGATTTAGTTACAATTTTGAGCCAAAATGGTATTAAAATAAAAACATATAATGCTTCTAATGATGAAGTTAAGGGAGCAAATAGCAAACAAGAACTAGCACAAC
>JGI20157J14317_10000995_pt1 | contig 27358 bp, 30 predicted proteins | sample COG_07_FD_14317 | JGI IMG/M metagenome (IMG submission 14317)
CCGCCCTCAGCCGCAGCAACGAGTTTGTATTCTAAAGTTTCTGGATCAAAAAATACCGCTGATTCACTCTCAGATGAATTGATGGAAAATTCGTTTACTGGGACTGCAATTCGTTTAACAACATTAGCTAAATCTGTGGCAAGGGCAGCGCCTGGATTGTCAGATTGCTGATATTCTTGAATTTTGCTGGCTACAAGAATCGATTGCGCATGTGCATTGGCACTTGTGACATCAGGAAATAGCTTACCGTCCGGAGTTGAGTAATAAAAGCGATTGGTAGTTCCTGTAACCTCCAAATTCCAGTCTTCTCTTGCAACATCGTAGCCCGAACCAACTTCCCTCCAATAATCAGTCCCACTGTTTACTGGGGAATGATTTACATTATCTGAACCAATTGACTCGAAAAATCTTCCATCATGTTCAACGATGTCTCCCTGTTTATAAATTGTCAAACGCCTCCAATTCTCTGTGTGTTCAACTGCCAAGGTTGATGCACCACTAACCTGAGCAGAAGTAACCGTTAAATTTCTACTCCAGTCACTTTCTTTAACAGAAGAATCAACAATTGCTTTTTCAGATTGAGTAAGTTCCGAATATTGTATGCCGGGATACCTAGATGCAGTTTCTATGTTTAACTTTTCTTCCAGTTGCTCAGGAAAATAATAATTGGGATTCCATTTCGTGGTGTAAGAAGAAGATGCTTGATAAGCTTCTCCAACACTACCATGAATGAGTAAGTTGCCGTTTGCTGCAATTTCAGCACTAAGAGAAGCTTTTGCATTTCTGTACGAATCTGAGGTTGATGCACCTCTTACAAATGCCTTATATTCAGATGTCTCGTAAGAAAGAGAATCTGAAACTAATTCAGAATCGTTGTTAATCAAATCCTTTAATCGCAGGGCAACAGTGTCAGTACTAAGACCATTGATTTTAGATTGAACCACATACTCTCGACCGTTTAAGGAAAAACTCACCACTTCATCTTGAGTAATTCTTCTTTTTCCATCATTTCCAAGAGTGCCCACTTCATTAAAAGTAAAGGTCTTCTGTTCTCGCTTACCAAGCAATATTTCAGAATTACCATAATCAGGTTTTAACTTGGTTCCTCCAAAAAGTGCTTGTTTTCGATGTGTCGAATTAACTCGGTTAAGTGCTTCCTCGATTAACTGATTGAGCTCAAAACCATAGGTTTCCATTGCTGGTCCATTCAAACTCGAACCCGCGGTTCTGGCAATTTCTTGCCCCCGTTGATTAAGTTCACGCAATTTATCTAGATTTAAATAACCCGCATCCAAATATTCCTTCGCGTAAGAAGCATTTCTCTGGTATTGGGTTAATTGCCCCTTTTGAGTCTCCATTTGGATAACACGCCCCAAACGCATCCCGTCATCTTCTGGTAAAGTCAGTTTTTGCCCACTTGTGATTTGTGCATCAAGCTTAAATCTTTGTTGATCAAGTTCTTTTATCTTTTGGATAATCGAATTACTTGAACTGATATTGGGCATCCTCATAAATTATTTTAAAAGCCCCATTACAACAAGTTCGAGCATTTTGTCGAGTGTATTTAACACCCGAGATGAAGCCTGAAATGATCTTTGAAATTGCATAAGGTCCGCGACTTCTTCATCAATCGATACTGAACTAACTGAGTTTCTTTGCTCAAGTAATAGAGTTTCTATTGTATTTTGGTGATCAATATTATCACTCAAGTCTGAAAGCGAATTGCCGATATCAGCATTGATATCAGATATATCTTTTGAAAATTCGTTATTACCTAGTTCTGCGATAGCTAGTGCAATTTCATTAGAACCTTGATCAAAATCAGCACTCGCAACAATGCTATCAGCACTCAGATTATTATCCACAATGAGGGAACTGGCTAAATTCCAACTATTTTCTAGAACTGTGTCGAAAGAAAAATTATCTCCCAGTAAAAACTCACTATCACCCTGCTCCAACCGGAAGGGCACATTTTCATAAGCAAGCATCACGGAACGACCATCNTCTGCAGTACCAATCAGTAAATCTGCACCCGCATAGGTTGAATCAGTTTCCATGGTAACATTTTGCATCTTCTTCGCACTTCCATAAAAAGTATAAAGTGACCCGGAATTTGAATCCTCTAATTGGATCTGCCCTTCCACGGTATCGCGAATAATATATCCTGTTCCCTCAAATTGTTCCCTTAACTCAACTGGAATGATAGGCGTTGTACTCGTTACTGTGAATGTGTCGTCTTCAGCATAGGCAAGTGTCATTGAAACTTCATTCCTGAATAATTTCATCTCTCCGTTACCTTCAACTCCATATAAACCAAACTCTTCCTCCATAATCACATTTCTACCCATGGTAGGCCGGGTCAAGTTAGCCTCAAAGCCAAACAGATATTCCCCAGGAGCATCTTGTGGATTGTAGAGTCCATTTACTTGAGTCACAAAATTAGAAACTAAATCGTTAAGGGAAACTCTAAAATCTTCGAGTTCAACTTGACGAGAATGTTGATACCCATGTAAAGAACCGGACTTTAAATCAATCTCCAATCCATTGACAAATAAGGCATCAGTCGAGGGCAGGTCTTTGGATTGTTGAAGAATGTGAAAACTTTTAATTTCTCCATCTTGAATAATGGCCTCTGCGACTCCAATATTAAGTTCCTGCAAGGAACCATTGGAAATATTTAATCCTCCTGGGTTTGCTTTTCGCAAGACAGAGGTAACGGGAAGTCCAGAATCAGCATCAGGAGTAAAAACATGAAAATTATTTTTCCACTTAGCGTCGTTGGGATTAAATGTATTAATTTCTGCATCACCAACAATGGGGTTAGGGTTTGCTTTTACTAAAAAATGAGTACTGGATGTCTCATCATAATAAATTCCACCCGAGTTAAAATTTAATTGTAACTCGGTGGCTTCAACCCCGTCTTTTACCGTAGTGACATTTTCTGGCAAAGATTGAACAGTGGATACAGTATCATCAACAAACGAACTAATTTTGATAAAGTTAGCGGAGGAATGTGGTAGTTCAGTTGTTGCGGCTGATACATTTGAAACTGCCATGTAAAAATCTCCACCCGTACCAGAAGGTGCATTCGGNTCCACAAATGAAATAACTGAACCTGCGGTTAGGTCATTGCCATCGGGCCATGACATATTTAATTCTTCAGATTTATTGGGCAGCGTCGCCCCAAGCGTAACGATCCCGGATTGATCAACAGTACCCGCAGTGGTGACTAACGAGGATATCTCAGTAGCTCTAGGAACTGTTTTGGTTGCTTGGTAATAATTATTCTCGAAGAGGAACACTTCACCATTAGAATAGTTCCTTGAACTGAGAGTAGCATTAGATACCGGGTCGACCACACCTACTTCATTCGATACTGGACCAACCCCAGTAGTTGCTTGGTAGACTTTGCCCTCATAATAAATCTGCTTGCCCTTAGGAATGAAATCAATGTCAGAAAAAGTTCTCTTGGTCTCAATTACAATCCCATTTGGAGGATTTGAAATAGCTAAAAACCTCGATTCGTCTGTCAAAAGATCTCCCTTTTGTGTATCGACTAAAGCCTGATAATAGCTCTCCCCTTCATAAAAAACTTCTCCAATCTTTCGGGCAGAAGAAGATGGATCAACTGGTACAGTACTCGCAATATCGCCCCCCGCCTGAGCTGCAATCTCATTCCCCGCGTCAACTGCTTGATTTGCCATTTGAACCGCGGCAACCTGTTCGTTTGCTGCAGCATTTTGCTCCTGATTAACTAGATCGGCTTTTTCTTGTACAACAAGAGGTTCGTTTGGCTTCGGAGGCAAAAGACTAACTAAGAAAGGACCGTCAGAATCGTTGTACTTGGATCCACCCTTTAAAACCTCTAGTCTGCCTAACTGTCCATTGGAATCAATTTTGGCACGGACAACAGCTGCGGTACCGGCAACATCCTGGGGACCAGCGATCGTGAACTCTTGCCCCCATTGATTAGTGAGGGACTTTGCCCCTTGAGAATCTAAAATATTTATCTTTTCATCATTTTTTCCTTCGATGAAAAGATTTACAAAGCCAGAGGTTTTACCAGTAGTGGCAGAAACATCATCTTCTTGTGTAAAATTAATGTAACTACCCAATTCCTCAAATAACTTTTGCCTTTGGTCTCTGTAGGAAACAGCTTTTCCCTGATCAAGAAGCTCAAAACGCCGAACCTGAGTGTTTGCCTCGTGTATCTGCCCTAGTAAGATATTGATTTTTTCAGTCGACCTTTTGATTATCTCAGAAACATCCTCTTCAATTTGCTCTAAACTCTGTCCAGCCTCATTAAAACGCTTTGTTAATGTTTCAATCTTATGATATAATTCCTGTTTGATTGTTGGTTCATAAGGAGACGCTGAAAGTTCTTGAAATGTGTTAAAGAAATCATTTAAGGCACGGGTTAAACTGCCTGGGGCTAAATCGCTATCATGCAAATCATCAAGTCCAACATTTACACCTTGCCGGTTAATTTTCTCTCCCAAAGCCGCCTGTAATAATTGTAAAATTTCCTGCTGTGCGGCAAGTGATTCGGAGTCCCCTTTTTCGTTGATAACCCGGGCGTCTAGTATTTCATTTCTGGCGTGATCTACTCCTCCTGTCTCCAATCCGGATGAAAGCAATCCGCCAAATGAAGTATGCATGACTCCTTCACGGGCCAAGACCCGTTGTCGCGCATAATTTTCATCATTAACATGAGCTAAATTTTGCCCAGCAACTTCCGCCGTTCTTGCATGATAACGAAGGGCTTCTGAACTTTTGCTTATTTCTCCAAGTAATCCCACAATATTCTATTTGTTAAGCAGACTCGTTCAGAGAGGAGCGATTGATAGAAGATAATCTCCTTACATCCCCAGTACGGTTATAGGTTTTAGAATGAGATTTCGGATCAGTTACGGAGAGTAACTGATCAGTAACTTCAGAAAGACGAGCAAGAATTTTTTGATTCTGGGTAATTCTATGCCTAATTTGAGAAATTAGTTTATTAATTTCTTCAATAATACTTTGAAACATGGGTTGTGTGACAACTGGAAAATGTTCTACTAATTGATTTAGAGTTGAATCACTGGGTTCACCTAGGGAATTGGCAAGAGATACAACAAACCCCTGCCTTCTTTTTTGAAGAATCTGACTTGCCTCCATCTGGGTTTGAACCGACTGATTGATTTCCATTAAACTTTCCGTACGACGATCAAGAATACTCTGCTGTTGTGCACTCAGTAGACCCACCAAGCCACCGTATTCCTGCAATTCATCTCTAAGTAAAGTGAGTAAATCTTCCCATGTAAAGGCTAGATTCGAGTGAGGCTTTTGTGCAAGTTGAACCATTTCTATATTATTTAATTTCTTTTTCTAATGGTTCTGCAACATCATCGCTAGTCTGGAGTTGTTGCTGGAGAATAGTCGACACTCCAAAGCCTCCACCGCTTGCAATACTTTCTGAAATCGCATCAGTAAAAAAGTGNCGGTACATGCGGTGAGCTCCACCATCTTCATTAAAAACACCTTTAAACATTGGCTTGAGTGCTTCCTTTAAAAACTGTTTTACCAATACAGACTCAAATTGGTCACTCACTGCTGCCACCTTTTGATTATGTGTGGTATTTTTGGAGTGAGCCATCTCCATAAGCATGGAAGAATCCATACCTACATACTGCTTACCAATATTTTGTGCTTCCATGTTTAATTAATTATGAGTTCCGCTTGCAACGCACCAGCATTCTTAATGGATTGTAAAATTGATGTCATCTCACGAGTAGTTAATCCAAGCTTATTTAATGCCGAAGCGAGTTCGTTCACGGTCGAAGCGCCCGGTGGATCAAGTTCGTCAAGTGGTTCGAAACGGCCAACTTCTTCAATTAGGTCTGCATTTTCACCCTGCAAAATTGTGGTTGCTCCTTGTGAAAATGGTAAAGGTTGACTAACTCCGGTAGTGGGATTCAAGAAAATTGTTACATTGCTACTACTCACCGCAACAGGAGAAATCCGTACGCTTTGGGTGGCTACTATTGTCCCGGTACGTTCATTAATAATTACTCGTGCAGGAACATCTGGCTTTACGTCAATTCCACCCACTGCAGCGAGGAAATTAGTTGTCTGCCCACGAAAATCAACCGGTACTTGAACATTCACTACTCCACCATCCACCGCGAGTGAAGTTCCAGGATAATATTTGTTAACCGCATCGGCAATTTTAACTGCCGTTAAAGAATCGGGTGACCGTAAAATGAGTTCGATTTCGTTACCAGAATTTAATATTTTACTTTCAATTTCTCTCTCCACTAATCCTCCGTTGCTCACTATCCCAACTGTTGGATGATTCACTTGAACATTCGCCCCTCCCCCGCCACCTGCGGAAAGGCCGCCAATAGATACGGCGCCCTGTGCTACCGTATAAACGTTACCGTCTGCACCGTATAATGGAGTTTGTAACAAAATACCACCTTGTAGAGAATCTGCATTACCGATCGATGATACTGTAACATCCATACGAGATCCCTCCTTTGCAAAAGGGCCAATATCTGCTGTAACCATAACCGCAGCTATATTTCGAGACTTGTCGGCTTTATCTGCACGAATACCCAAAGTTTCTAAGGCATTTAAAATCCCTAGCTCAGTGTACTCAATACGGGAATCTCCCTGTCCCGAAAGTCCGGTAACAATACCATAACCATATAATTGATTACTTCGGCTTCCCCGAACATCGGTTAGATCTTTAATGCGAGCACCATAAACTGATAAAGATGCCAATAAAACAAGGCATCCGAATAAGATTTTGTTGGATAATGTAAGTCTCATTTTACTAGAATGGATTGACCACTGAAGCGATTTTTTGGTACCAGCTCTCTTTTTGGGCATCATTTAAACTTCCCTTAGATACAAATTCGATTTGCGCATCTGCAATATACTGAGAGGAGACGATATTACGATATCTTAGACCCTCCCTAAATCCTGCCCCAATATCCTCTTGCCTGACCATCCCCTTCAAAACAGCGTAGTAACTTTCTCCGGAAAATGTAACCATCCGAGCACCCTCTAAAACAAGAACTCCGTTTGGTAATACATCTATTATTACCACACTGACTCGACCCTTTAAATTCTGAGTATTAGCAATTGAGCCACCGCCTTTGTTGCTGCTTTTTGATTCGATTTCAGTTCCAGGGAGGCCGCCATTATGGGTTCCCATTTTACTGTTAGCAAAAAGAAACTGTTTCACCGCATTTTCAACCTGTGATTGGCGATTTCGAACCGAATTTTGCGAGGCAGCAAGGGATGAACTTTCTCCCACATCAATAGTAATCAAATCACCTACCGAAAACGAACGCTTGTCCCCGTAAAGGCCTCTTTGATTGTTAGAGCTCTTCATCCATAGAGAAACGCCAAACGAGAAATTTACAAAAAGTAAAAGGAGAAATGTAATAAAAAACTTCATAAATTATAAATGTACCTTGACGCTATTTTCGTTAAGAACTTTTGCTTGGAACTCCTTCTTAGATGAAAGATTTTTGACGGTAACATTCCCACCAGACACTCCATCTTCGAGTGCCATTCCTTTCATTGTAACATAAATTCCATTCCCGGAGGCAAACACATCAACTATTTGCCCTTTCTTGACCAAGGTAACTTTAGATAAGAAATTCCATTTGATGGGAGTATTGGATTTTACATTCGATGCAAGTTGATAACCCTTTAGGTTAATATTGGCTGGAACAGTACCCGCATACTTTTTCAAAATATCAACCGGTTTTTTGTCAAATTGAATAGAGTTGAGACGGGTTCCACGTTGCAAAGGTGTCTTAGAAAAGAAAACATCAACAAAGTGGCCGATCTTAGAGGTTCAGCAAATTCCCCAACAAGGTTACCACTATCCCAAACACTAAAACGAGTAAATGTACTGGAGCAAATCTGGTCTGGCGAACAATCAGAAATTTTGATCAAGTAATTAGAACTGACTTTTATGGAACTCCACTCCCTAGTTAGAAAAGCAACCACTTTTCCGGATGCTTGATAACGATGCGCAATACTCTCCCCAAGCCTCTGTTCCAAAGTTTCACGGGATAAAGTAATGGTAGAAGGTAAAGCTACTGTATCATCACTGTAAGATCTTAGAGAAACAGGTCTGGAAGAAATAAGAGCAGACGATTTGGTAAACACATTTATTTGGCCTCCTGCCCCGGGTAATTCAAGAGAATCAATAAAACGACTCACATCAGCAAGAATAATGCTGATGGGCAGGAAAAGAAATAAAAATGAAAACCTCATTAATTATCTTTTCAACTGATTAACACGGGAGAGCATATCATCAGAAGTTTGGATAGACTTGGAATTGATTTCATAGGCTCGTTGAGCAATGATCATATTTACCATCTCTTCGACCACATTAACATTAGACATTTCTAGGTATCCTTGTTGCAAGACTCCAAAACCATTTTCACCGGGAGCACCAATCTCAGGAGCTCCACTTGCTTCAGTTTCAATAAAAAGATTCCCGCCGGTAGCCTTGAGTCCGGCCGAGTTAGGGAAGCGAACTAATTCAAGTTGTCCAATAATTTGTGTGCCATCTGCCGTTTCTACAGAAACTTCACCTGTTGGTGAAACGAAAACATTAGTTACTTCCGGGTCAATCTGTAATCCGGCAGCTAAAGGCAAAGCATCAGCAGTTGTAATTTGGCCATCAGGACCGACCTTAAAGGCACCGTCACGAGTGTAGGCTTCTGTGCCATCAGGCTTCTCAACTTGAAAGAAACCGGTTCCATCAATCGCAATATCCATTTTTTCACCGCTTTGAGTAAGTTGTCCTTGTGTGAAAATTTTAGCCGTCGAAACGACCTTCGTACCATTTCCCATCTCAACACCGGTAGGCACAACATTACCTGCACCAGTCTGTCCACCAGATTGTCTTGGGTTTTGATAAAGAAGATCTTGGAACTCAATCTTGTTTTTCTTATATCCTGTTGTGTTCACATTCGCTATGTTATTAGAAATAACATTTAAGTTCATTTGCTGTGCCTGCATTCCTGTTGCACCTGAGTATAAAGATAAGTTCATGATTTATATAATTAGTTTCAATTATTGAGTCTGCCCTAAAGTTCCTATTGCTTTTCCTAAGTTTTGATCAAAAGTTTGTATCATTTTTTGGTTTGCTTCATGAGCACGAGATACTTCAATTAGCCCAATCATCTCTTCAATCGCAGATACATTGCTGGACTCTAGGTAGCCCTGCATAATAGTGAATTGGGTTGGATCCGACACCTCCGGTTCTAACTCGGGGTCTTTCGCAACAAATCCACCGCCCACTTTTTGTAAATCCATCAAGGGATCTTCAAATGTAAATACACCGACTTTACCGACATTTTGATTACCCTGAAAAATTTGTCCTTCTTTATCGATAGTTAAATCACCACCACCCGGAATAGTTTGAATGGTAGCACCGCCATCATCTGAAAATTGATGCCCCATGCTGTTTACCATAACGCCCTGAGAATCAACATAAAATTGGCCGTCACGTGTGTAGACAGAATCACCGTTTTGGTTCAGCAATGCAAAAAAACCGTCTCCCCTTAGTGCTAAGTCCATGGGGTTACTTGTTTCCTTCATCTCTCCCTCATTATAATCAACTTGATTTTTCATTACCGGAAAAGAACCGGGCATCTCATTTCGAAGGCGATCGTGGGTGCTTCTTGCAATTTCGCCACCTTCCACTGCCTCAAAACTTACCGCAACTTTCTTAAAACCTGCCACATGGCTAGCGGCAATATTGTTAGCAATCACATTTTGGTACTGCTCAAGTCCTCTTAAAGCAGAAGCGTTTTCGTAGAGAGATAAATTCACACCCTCATGAAAGCAAAAAACATGCCAAATAGCATGTCTTTATGAAACTCAGTGTTTGGGGAAGAAAAAGTCAGTATTCACACTTAATGTCAATCACTCGACCATCCGGAATATGTACTAATAAATTCGAGGGAGTTCCGTCAACAGAGACCACTTCAATTTTTATTCCAGTTTCATCTGTGTGAATTACATCAGTTTGAGCATCTGCCTCACTTTGAGTCTCCTCAGGCAGTGGAACTGAAGAATGCTGTTTACTAGGGTCAGTCAAATATGAACTGAATGAGTCTCCTGCTTTTTCAGAGTCAATATTATCGATATTGGAACCTCGCCCAGATAAATAACTATGCATANTTATTCCTTAGCAATTTGCATACCGATATTCAAACCTATTGATACTGAGCAAGATCTTTCTTGCTCATATCCAAGACAAGACTTAACTCAACTCGTCGATTTTTTTCGGGTTGATTAGGGTAACGGATGTCATTTGGTTTAGTTGAACCATGCCCTGTTATTCTCTCCAACTTTCCATCCAACTCTCCGGCCGAATAATGAACCAGTGCATCTGTGACTTCTGCACCTTGTTCCAGTGACATTGTCCATGCATTTGAGGTTGGTGCATTTCTTTTACCATCGGTTAAGTGATTAGTGTGAGAATCAACCCGGTACACTAAAACATGCTGTGCGAGCAACCATGACATGCGTTGCATTACTTTTCGACCGTGATTGGTAAGCTCAGAGGAGGAAGGTGCGAATAGTGGTTTTTCATCGCCATGAAATAAAGTAACCTTCAGTCCTTCTGATGTTGCTTCAATCTGCATAGTGGAATCATCAATTTCATGAAGTTTCAGCCTCTCGAACCAGTCCTGGGCAATTCGATGCAGAACATCAATATCTATGGATGTAGTATCATCAGTATTCCTCATTGTGGTATCAGATCTTCCCACAATTTGATCAACCATACTTCCCGGACGAGCATCCTTTTGTTCCACGGGAGTAGATTTTGGGACACCTGCTTTGTAAGGGTCACGAAAAAATCGAGTCGTTGCAATTATGACCTCCTCGTCTTGAGATAAAATCCAAAGAACGAGAAATAATGACATCATACCGGTAACAAAATCGGCGTAGGCTACCTTCCAGGCTCCTCCATGACTTCCCATTAAGCGAGGTTTCCGATGATGTCTGAAAGTAAACATTTTACTTTGAAAAAATAAAATCAACCACCCTTCGCGGCATCCTTACATTTTTCCTCTAATTCATCCGCAGACGGTTGTATTAGGTTATCTAAAGAACGACGACCTATTTCAACTGCCATGATTGGCGACAATCCAGTTGCAAAACCAGAAACTGATCTTTCAACAATATGGTAGTAAAGAAATTCTTGAGTTTGGTTTAAGGAAACGAGGCGACCAAGAGGTATACCAATTCCGTATGCAAGGAAAATACCAAGGAAAGTTCCGCTCAATGCCGCCGCCACCTTTGCACCAACAGAAGATGGATCTTCCAAGTTAGACATTGTATTAATAATACCCAGTACGGCTGCCACAATCCCAACTCCAGGCAGTGCATCAGAGATCATTTCAATTGCTTTAATCGATCTTCCCGCCTCCGCCTCCCTACTATTTAATTCAGCTTTTAGGATACCACCAATCTCAGCTGGTTTACACCTGCCGTCGACTATTGGACGAAGAGAATTACACAAAAACTCGACTAAACCTGCATCATTCAAAAAAGACGGATATTTTGTAAAAATAGAGCTATTTTGTGGATCACTGACATGTTCGTCTAATGCAGGTGTCCCTTTTCTTCGACCCAGCATAAATAGTTCGTACAACAAAACTAATAAATCAATAAACTTTTCTTTACTCGCAATTCCCCCTTTAAAAGCCTTTATAATGTCAATCTTGAGACCAATCAAAACACTTGTGGGACTAGACACCACAAGAATCCCAAGACCAATTCCACAAATAATCATAATCTCACCAGCATGAACAAGTGAAATCGGATTTCCTCCAGAAACAACAAATCCTCCAATGCAGGAGACGAAAACGATAACCATTCCTATTGCGAGTAACATAGTAAGTAGATAATTTAAAGTAGAGATTGGAAGTGCGCTCGAAGTGCTAACACTGAGTGGGATAGAATTTGACTAATACGCCCTTCTGACAACCCAAAAATATGAGCAATCTCAGAAAGTTTTAATTCCTCATAATAATATAACATGAGAATCTTTTTCTGAGGGTCCGGTAAATCCTTAATTTTGTCCCTTAACAAGAGAACTTTTTCTCGATACTCAGTTTTATCCAAAGCATCTTGCTCGGTAGGATCCGAGATGGTCTCCGAAAGAGGGGTAGAATCACCATCTGGTGAACTTGAATGCACCGGACCGTCAATAGGAATAAAGGTGATAGGCTGTGTTTCCTTTAATAAAGTCTCGTATTCCGATTGTGATAGTTTCAACTCGGTCTTCACCTCCTCGACACTAACAGGACGCTTCAAGCGGGACTCCATTTCAGAAATTGTCGACTGCAAAGATCTGGCTTTTGCACGGTTTGCACGTGGCAAACAATCAATTTTACGGAGTTCATCGAGAAGAGAACCTTTAATCCTGAGTGCCGCGTAATTTCCAAAAGATTTTCCTTTTGAAGGATTAAATTGGTTTACTGATACAATTAAAGCCTTAACCGCAATGCCATACATATCCTCAATTTCATAATGATCAGGGAAATGAAACCGCATACGGGAAACAGTAGATTTAACTAATGGTAAATAATCTTCGATTAACTGATCTCTCGATTTTTCATCAGACATCGCGACTCTGTATTTTTCCGCTGCTTCTTTCATTCGCACGGAAGAAGAGGCAGAGAATTCGCGGTCTACATTTGCCTTTTTAATATTTTGCGCACTCATCTTTCAATAAATATCCACTAGACTTGAGCATCAACCATACGGTTGGCAGTTGTTGAAGCCTCGTTCATTGCAGCGGTTGCCAAATTAGTGGGGTCATTTTCAGTGGGTGATGATAAATCTCTCGGATGAAGTGAATTACTATTCGAATCTACAATATTTCCATTTAAAATAAAGCTTAATAAAATCCTTCCACAAACAGCAAAAAACAAACAACCAAAAGAGCTTTGTACCAAAGCAACCAAGGGATCATTGGTAATCAGAATTCCAAAAATAAAGAAAATAATGAATCCGACAAACCCACTTAAACAAAAGAAAAACTTCGCATCATTATTCATAACTAAATATTTCGATAAGATGAAAAACCTCTTGCATAAAGTTCTTCGGGAAAGGTTCGGGAAATCATTTGGTTGAGAACATTGGTACTAAAATCACCAGTTACATTTTGACCATTACAGATGCATAACGGGGAAAGGTTGTTACGTAAAAGTAAGGGCCATAACTTGGTAGAATTGGAAAGTTCGTCAAAATGAGTGAAGGCAAGATGAGTAGCACCAATATTATTAGCAAGATTAATTGACTTACTCAAAACCTGCTTATCATATGCTGCATTAAGAACCAATACTCGGGTTTGGACATTAAGATCATCCAACGCCTCCTGTGCCCTACTCCACTCATCTGCTTGACCAAGTGACAATCCGGGGAAATCGAGATAGAGTGGAGAATCAGATGAACTATCTGGAGTTTTGTTTGACTCTCTGTAAAGCGTTACCCCAACAACTTCACAGAAAATCTTAAGGGCGTCATCAGGATTTGGCACGCCATTTTCCACCTTTAAAACATTAGGTGTTTTTTTATTCATGAAAACTTCATGAGCGAGAAATTTACATAAAGTGGTCGTTTTCCCAACTCCTGGAGCGCCAATGAGTGCGATTCGATCACCAGTAGGAGCAATATTTAGGGAGCGAAAGCGGTCAGAAAGTCCGATGGTAATTTCCTTGAGGGACTCGGCAAGAGAAAGATCTTTGATCTTAGACCAATTAGACCACGAACTGATATCGTTCAATAATTGAGAATCAAAACCGGTCTTTGCTAAAATTTTAAATGAATCCCCCTCAATAGCGTCAGTGACTACATTTTCTTCTTTCTCGTTTGGTTTACTAGGTTCCTGGATGGTGGTTTCAACTGAGGTTGTTTCAGATGAAACAACGGAGTTTGTATTGTTAGTAGTGCTTGCTACCTGATCTTTCGAGTTATCCAAGTTTTCGGCTTCAACTAATTGATCTTCGGGAGGAATTTCAGCAATAACCTCGAGTTTGGGAGAAGAAATAAATTTTTTCAAACCTTCTCCGCCAATTTGCCGAACTGATAAAACTCTCGCTTTATCTCCCAGTTTTTCTCTGATCACACGAACCGCCTCTTCAGCAGATTTAACGGTTAATCGAAATCGCTTACCTGCTTTTGCCCCAGAATGATGATCGGTTAAGGTTTCCATTTTTATGCGGCAACAGGAATATCCTGAGGATCTCCGGGTGTATTAGAATCTTCCATTGCTGAAATTATGTCAGGGGGTAAAGATTGTGCCTCCAGTGCAATTGCTCCGAAAGGCTCGATTTGTGTTTCGGTGGGCAACTCTTGGTAAGCGAGTACAACCAACTGAGGATAAGACGGTTCCATAAACCTACGGAAGGCAAGCCGTAATTCACTCGTGGTAACAATAATGGGAGAAAGTCCACGCTCTGTCATTTCTTTAATTTTAGGCTCGATTTCACGAATAATCCCCTCCGTTAGATTGGGGTCCATTACCAATCCGATATCAAACTGACTACGTTTAACTCGACTAATAAGAGTTTGTTCGAGTCGGGGTTCAAAGGTCATGGCCAATAATTTATCGGTTTCCACCTCATACTCCTTAACAAAATACATACCTAATCTTTTTCTCGCCTGCTCGGAAAGATCGTCAGGGTTTTTGGTGATAGCTGCCATGTCGGCAATTGTTTCAAGTACGATCGTTAAGTTTTTAATTGGAATTCTCTCTCTCAGCAAATTCTGTAATGTTCTTTGGATAATCCCAACATTTACCAGATCTGGAAGGAGTTCGCTTACTAGAGTAGGATTTTTGTCCTTGATCAGATCAAGGAGCCTTTGCGTTCCTTCTCTTTCCAATATTAAATAAGCAATCCGCTTGAGAACATCAGCTAAATGCGTAACGAGAACCGATGAAGGATCCACTACGGTGCAACCCTCGATTTCCGCATTCCGCCTTTCCTCGTCTGGAATCCACATCGCCTGAATACCAAAAACAGGTTCAATGGTTGGAATACCATTTAATTTCCCTGCATCTCCTCCTCCCATACTCATCGCCAAAACACGATCAGGCAATATGGTGGATCGAATAATTTCTTTACCACGTAACAAAAATCGATACTCATTTGGCTCTAATTCGATATTATCCCTCACCCCAATTGTAGGCAGCAACATTCCCATCTCACGGGCAAAGTTTGTTCTTGCTCCGGTAATTCTATCCAGTAAATCCCCACCCTTCTTTTTATCTGCCAAAACAAGTAAACCATATCCCATTTCTAAACCGAATACCTCCTGTTCAATTGCATTCTCCATGGGAGATAATTTATTCTCCTGTCCCTCCTCAGAGTTAAGAGCAGAAGATTGTTGCGGTACACCACCTTGAGGTGCTTGCGAGGGACCTGATGCTTGTCCAATTTCATCGAATTCAGAATCCTCGGATGAGGCAACTTTAGAGTAATGATAAGCAGCACCAAAACAGACCATAGAAAGGATGAAAAATGGCCAAAATGTTTCGGAAAGAAAAAATGAGAACAACAGAAGCATGCAACCTGCAATTCCAATGGCACGGGGGTATACAGTTAACTGCTTTCCCACAAATTCTCCAAGATTCGCTTCTTCCGATGAACGGGTAACAAGAATACCTGCGGCGATAGAGATAATTATTGCCGGTACTTGACTTACCAAACCATCACCAATTGAAAGAATAGTGTATTTCTCAAGAGAGCCCACAATTGTCATTTCTTTCTGAAAATAACCAATTAGAATTCCACCAATAATGTTAACTACAGTAATAAATATACCTGCGACTGCATCTCCCCGAACAAATTTACTCGCACCATCCATTGACCCATAAAAATCGGCATCTTTTTGAATTTTTTCTCTCTTCGACAAAGCTTCCGCTTCTGTGATAACTCCAGAGTTCATTTCCGCATCAATTGACATCTGCTTACCCGGCATAGCATCTAAGGTAAATCTTGCAGTTACTTCAGCAATTCGACCCGCACCTTTGGTAATTACAACGAAATTAATGATAACTAAAATTAGAAATATCACCGTACCGACCACATAGTTACCACCCACCACAAATGTGCCAAAAGACTCGATCACAGAACCTGCATCTCCGTCCAGTAAAATCAACCGAGTGGATGCAACATTCAGACCCAGTCTGTAAAGAGTTACCGAAAGTAACAGTGTCGGAAAAACAGAAAACTCAGGCGGATCTTTTACATATATGACAGTAAGNAATATTAGCAAAGAAATTGCGATACTAACGACAAGGAGAATACTGAGAATATCCTTGTGAACAGGGACGACCAAAAGNAAGACAGCACCAAATAAACCAAAAACAAANCCCAAGTCTGANTTACCGCTAAGACGACCCAAGTTTGATTTAAATTTTTGATACAAATCGTTCATTANAAATNATGCAATTGGTTTNGCGAGCAGCCGTCTAGCCTTCAATCNGTGATAATAGTAAGCATGAGACTTGTAGACTTGAGCTAANATNTCTGCAACAACTTGGTAAAAATCGAGAGGGATAGGTTCGCCAATGCGCCCAAGCAAAAAGAGTGCACGGGCCACTGGTTTATTCTCAATGGTGGGCACATCATTTTCTGCAGCAATCAATTTTATTCTTCTAGCCAATATGTTTTCTCCTTTCGCGATAACAACAGGAGCAAGATCCATGCCCTTTTCATAGCGAAGGGCAATTGCGTAGTGGGTGGGATTGGTCACTACTACATCAGCGGTACCAACATCCATCAAGTTTTGACCAGAAAGCATCTCCATTGCCTTCTTGCGCTGGGCCGATTTTACTTCGGGTGCGACTTCCTTACTTTTAGTCTCCTCTTTCACCTCATCCTTAGTCATCTTCATCTCTTCATCATTTTCTTTCTTCTTAATCATGTAATTGATGATCGCGATAATCAGTAAAAGAAGGACTAAAATTGCGAACATTGTCACAAATAAATCATAAATAAAAATGGGTAGATGCTGAATGGGGATAGGAGCATAGAAAATAGGATCATCAAAAAAAATAATTAAAGTTAGCCAAACAACCGTCCCAATTATAGAAAACTTCATAAAATCAATCATAAAAGCCTTCAACCCCTTTAAGCCAAAGATTCTTTTGACGCCGCTAATTGGATTAAACTTACTTAATTTAGGCTCGATCGCTTTTGGAGTGAGGCGAAAACCCGTCTGTAAACCCTCCGCCACAAATGCCGCAATAAAGGTCAATGCTAACATAGGAAAAACAATAACCCCAAGGAATATAAATGCACCTTGCAATGTAGTCGCCATTCCCTCCTGCGTAGCTTTTATTGTATGAAGGTTCTGCATTATTGATTTTGTAAAAGCCATAACATCCAGTGCCTTACTCGGTCCATAAAACAAAATGACAACCAGTCCCGCTAGCATGGTCAAAGTCATCCCAATTTCAGGTGCTTTCGCAAACTGTCCTTTCGATCTAGATTCTGATAACTTCTTAGCAGTAGGTGGTTCCGTCTTAGAGCTTTTATCTACATCTGACATTATTTATCCTGGCTGAATTATTTTCAACATAACCTCAACCGACCGTTTACTATTATCTACAATATATGAAGTGATCAAAAGGATTGAAGAAACTAGTAATACTAGACCAGATAAAATTCGTACCGAAAAACTGGTCATAAACACATTCATTTTGGGAACGGCTTTTCCAAGAACTGCAAAAGATATATTAATTAAAAAGTTCAATGCAATAAAGGGGGCGGCAATAAGTGTCCCAAGTACAAATACATGAGAGACTTCTGAAACAAAATCGGCAGTTGGATTCGCGGTTAAAAAGAATGTGCCAATAGGGAAAATCTCGAAAGTTAAAACAAAAGCTTTGAGTACATCATAATGAATCCCATTGATAAAAAAAACAAGAAGACTGAAATAATATAAAAGAGAGGTAACAGTTGAATCAGTAGATCCTAGTAAAGGGTTTACACTGTTACTTGCCATTAGTCCTATCTCGTAGGAGATCAGGTGACCCGCCAGTTCAACGGCAAAAAATACCATTCGAACTATCATGGCCAACAATAAGCCAATGCATATCTCATTGATGGACAGGACAATTGCCCCAACAAAATGATTTGCAATCTCAAGGTTGGCAGGAACCACCGGGTTAATTAACAAGGAAAGAAGTAAGCCAAATGCAGTTCTAATTTTTGTAGGAATCATTTTGCCTGCAAATAATGGAATCCCCATAAAGAAGGCTCCAGTTCTTAAAAAAACAAGTACCCAAACAATAATTTGACTAGCTTCAATAGTCACTGTGCCATAGTTGGAAGCATATTAATCATGGAAATACAGAATTCTGTTAAAGTTTTTAAAATAAAATTAGCAGAAAGAACAATTGCGAGAGAAACACAAACTAACTTAGGCACAAAGGTTAGCGTCTGTTCCTGTAGACTGGTAATACCCTGAATGAAACTAACTAAAAGACCAACAACAGTAGCAGTGCCAAGGATCGGAATTGCCAAGATGAGTCCAGTCTGCAACAGGTTTCTCATTATGTCCACTGCTAGTTCCATTGTCATATCCTAGTCTTCCCTCTACGCGATATTAAAACTATTAACGAGTGATTGAATGACCAAATACCATCCATCCACCAGCACAAAAAGTAACAACTTAAACGGCATTGAAATTACTACGGGCGGCATCATCATCATCCCCATAGACATAAGGGTGGAATGCGACAATAAAGTCCACGATAATAAATGGTATGAAAATTAGAAAACCCATCTGAAACGCAGTACGTAATTCACTAAGGACAAAGGAAGGAACTACAATGCTCAAAGGTAATTGATCCCGAGTCATCGCACCCTGCTTTGAAATTTCGAGAAAAAATTGCACATCCTGCTGGCGAGTTTGATTCATCATGAAGTCCTTCATATGTGCAGTTGCTACCATAAGTGCATCACTTGATTTCATAGTAGCAGACATGTAGGGTGTTACAGCGTCGTCATAAATTTTATTCCAAACTGGCCCCATCACAAAGAAAGTAAGGAATAATGCTAATCCGACAATTATCTGGCTAGAGGGAGCAGAATTAACGCCGATGGCATTTCTGACAAAACCTAACACGATAATCATCCTGGTAAAGCAGGTCATCATCATGATGACAGAGGGACCGAGGGACAAAATTGTCATTGCAACAACAAGTTGTATCGCAACTCCAAAATCCCCCTCGTCATTTGAACCAGTTACATCAATTCGAAGACCTGGAGCTCCAGTACCAGTAGTTTGTGCGTCCAAGCAAGTATGCGAAAAGCTGAAGAAAACAAACCCCAACAAGATCAACGCAAGAAGTCTTACTCTCTTCAATATTATCAATACTTTTTTCAACTAGTCTCCTCTCCTAAATCTGAGGTTAAATCGTTACTTGCTGGGGATCGGTTGTCTAATTTAGCCAAGTGATTAATCGAACTTGAACTCACTCCCAAAAGATGTTTTTCACCTCCATATTGAGCCACCATTAAAAACTGCCGATTACCAAGAGAGCAGGTATCAGCAATAACAATTTCACCTTCTTTAATCGTGCTTACTCTCGTCCTTTTTTTCTTAGCGTAAATAGAGAGGAAATAGGCACTTGCACCTAAAACTCCAATAAACCCAATTACGCGGATCCATAAATAAAGCATTTCTGCATCTGTATTAACAAATGAAGGAGACACGGCAAAATGATAAAACATCATTTCAAAATTTTAAAGATATGCATTCAACTGCGGTTCGCAGAAGAAAGCATGGCAAGGAGATTCACGATGCCGAATCAACTATCTCGGTAATCTTAAGTCCAAACCGATCGTCAATTACAACAACTTCACCATGGGCAATAAGTTTTCCNTTAACCAATAAGCTAACAGGGTCTTTGGCATTTTGCTTCAATTGAATTTGAGCACCTGGGCTAAGTTCTACCACTTCTTTCATTGGAAGTTCTGCCGTTCCTAATTGGACTGTGACACTTACCTTCACATCCATCACAATATCCATTTTTTTACTATCCATGTTTTTTTCCGATTAATTTTACTGCTTCGACAATACTCTCACTCACCTGAAAAGCAACTTGATCAGATTCTATACCAATCTCACCGATAAAGCAGGTCCTTCCTTCTATTCTCAAATTTGTCATTTCAATTAAGGCAGGTGACATCTCGATAACATCATCTACCTCTAAATTGGACAGATCTCTTAAGCTCAACTCAAAAGCATCCCATTCTGCTGAAACTGAAACGGGAATTTCATCATAAATCTCATGCCATCGGGGAGGTTTAACTGCCTGTTTCTCAGTAGAAGAAACCGCATTTAACAAACGACTCACAACTGGTTCTAAGGTGTAATATGGAACCGCAATTCTCATCGGGCCCGATACATCGCCAAATGATGCCTCCATACTCATAATTAACATCATCGCATCTGATGGTGATGTTTGCAGGAATTTCCCGGAACTTTCCGTTCCAATAATACTCGGAGTAAGTGACATTGTATTTTGCCATTGCTTACACCATTCTTCTAAAATGATTTGATTAAAATCTTCCACAAGAGCTTTTTCTATATCAGTCAATCCACGCTCTTCTGGATTTGTAGAACCCCGACCGCCAAGAATACGGTCTACTACTGTTGCGGATAAATGTGAATTAACATCTAATAAACAAACTCCATTTAGCTCCTGCAGCTTAAACATAGTTATGCAGGAAGGATTTTTTATGGACTGAGTAAAGTTAGCATATAAATCAGCCGTTAAGTCCTCTAATTCAAGNTTAAACTCTGTCCTCAAAAACATCGAGAGGTGACCCGCTAAATAATATACAAACTGCTCTGACTTGGTTTTCAACTTACTCAAATCCGCATCCGATAGTACAATGGGATTGGTAAAGTCATACTTTTTAATTTTTACAGCAGAAAGATCGGTGATTTTTTCACCGTCGCAGTTGAATACAGGCTGTCCATCAGCAGAACCTTGCAGTTCGCTTAAATCGAAGCTTTCGTCTTTAAAATTGGGATCGGAAGACATTTAAAATCAGATTATTGGACCACAAAGTTGGTGAAGTAAATTTGTCGGATCAAATCGCTTTCTCCATCTCGGTACTTGCGTAGAATGGAAGAAAAGCCCTTTTTTAAATCAACTCGAACTCTTTCCTGAAAACCGTCAAGCTGGGCATCTTCGTATGTGTAGCCACCCATAATAGCGAGTGCTTTATCACGAATCCTGTGTTGGTTCATATCGAGTACTTTCTCAAAGTCACCTGCCTGACCCTCTAATTTCAAATCCAAATTAATATAACGGGATTTAATCGGCCCACCAAGATTAGTAATTAAAGAATTGAGTTCGTAAATCTTCTCCTCACCCGATGGTTCCATATCTAAGGGTTGACCACCTTCAGTTATTTGAGGTTTTATAGTCTCCTCCGGTTTATTCATCTTAATCAATAAAAACATTGCACCGACTGTTAGAGCAGGGGCAAGAATGATTGCTATAAGAGCAGGAATTAAGTTACCACCACCTGCCTTAGGGGCAGGAACCTCAGTGGTTTCAGGAAGTTCGTCAAGTTGAGCGGCACACATATCGTTAGGGAATAAAGGTTAAGATCTATCGTTTAAGGTTAACGGCTTCAGAGAGAATCATATCAGAGGTAGTAACAACACGAGACCCAGCCTGAAAAGAACGCTGGTGAGAAATCATGGCAGCAAACTCGTTAGTCAGATCAACATTAGACAATTCTAAAGCNTACTGTTTGAGCTTACCGTTTGAGCCTGTTGCTGGGATTGCGTTATCACTAATACCAGCAATGTTTTGACCGGCTTGTCCATTTGAATAAAATCCGTTCCCTACCCTTCTTAGATATTGAGGAGAGAGAAAATTATTAAGTTTTATTTGACCTGAACCTCTGATTTCATCTGCTCCGTCTTTATTTACTACTAAATTGATTTTACCATCTTCCTCAACCCTACGGGCTAGAAGAGTTTCCCCCTCTTGTGTTCCTACAACTAAAGGACCATCTAATCCTTGTAATTGATATCGGTATTGATCTCGGGTAACAACAAATCCTTCCACAGTTGATTCAAATGCACCCGCTCGAGTATAAAACAATTCGCCAGTCACTGGATCTGCAATTTCAAAAAAGCCGCCCCCGTTCGGAAGTGCTTCGCCTTGGATCGCTAAATCCAAGTCCAAACCAGTAATCTCTACAGTTCCTTGAGTAAAATCGGAAGATATTGAACCAACATGAACGCCAGTACCATGTTGCTGAATGTTGTTGCTTGGTATCCCCCCCGCACCAGATTCAGCATCGTTCATGTGTAAATAAAAATTATCCGAGTAGTTTGCCCTAGAAGACTTGTACCCGAGCGAATTAACATTAGAAATGTTATTACCAAGAACCTGCAATCCCTGGGTAAGACTTTTAAGAGCGGTTACACCGTTATGTAATGAAGCAATCATTTACGATTATGGATTGCTCACACGTGTGATGTTCGCAGGGAGGTAATTTTTATCTCCGACAGTAACAAAAATTGTACCATCCTCATTTTTTTCAACAGAATCAACCAAACCGGTAACATCTTGTCCTTCCTCAGAAATATTGACCATTTTGCCAAGATAAGCTTGTGCAACCATATCTTTCTGAGAATCAGCAAATGTTTCAAAACCTTTAGTAAACTGCTGCATTTGTTCCAATGAAGCAATGTTTGCCATTTGAGAAATGAACTCGGTATCCTTCATTGGCTCAAGTGGATCCTGGTTACTAATTTGGCTTGTTAGCAACTGAAGGAAGTCTTCCATCTGCATGGCAGAATTAGAAGAGTTGGACGCATCAGATGCTGTTGATGCTCGGGGGTTTTGATTCGCTTGGGTTGCTGCAATTGCGTCTATCATAATGTTATTTTGTAAAAATTAAACTTAAGCTGCTTTGAGAAAATAGTTATCCATCTCTTGATAATCGGAAAATACATGAACATTAACCTCAATTTCTTGGTCTGAGTCTATTTTCTGCTTAATCCCCTTTTGGCAAAGATCGAGCATACTTCTAGTTTTCTCATCAGGAGCAATAAAACATAAAGAAACTCCTTTTTCAGATTTTTCTATTCGCACGCCCAATTTCTCTCCACTGGGTAAATCAATTGCAAAACGAACTACTTTCTTTGAAAATTTGTTGGTATATGATACTCGAGGCGAAACAGCCTTACTAATAAGATTTACTAGCTTAAGAACAATTGAAGAATCAGAAGTCGAAGAGTTCGATGCACCAACCTCCAAAACAGAGGATTCTTTATCATTGAGATTCATTGACTTTAAGGATTGAGCATTTTTTGCGCCATGATCCTTGTTCTTTTTTCTACTATCTTGGTTTTGATTATCCCGATTCGTTGACCTATGGGTTGGTTCATTGAATATTGGGTTTTTAATAGGTTCCTTGGGAACTAAAATAACAGTAGGACGTGTATTAAGAGCAGATGCTTTGACACTCTTAGCAGTTATCGATGGTTGAAAAAGGTTAGGTTTAACTAAGTCTTGCTTTGTCGGGTTTGTGTTTTGTTTGGTGGCAAAATTATTGGGTGAAGATACTCGAGGTGAAATCTTGCTAGACTCAGACAAAATTGTTCTTTCAAAGCTAACATTGGAGCGGTTCGAAGAATGAAGATTGGAGCTTTGCTTCGAAGAATGTGAATTGGTTGTCTTGGGAGGAACAGAAGAATCATTCTTACCAGATTTGGAATTCAAAGTGCTAGTCTGTTTAATATCAGGAGAATCTTTAGGCATCCAAAATGATCCGTTCCTGCCAATCGTCTGATGCTTGGGAGTGGAATGACCATTACCAAGACTTTGAATCTGCGGAGAATCTGACATCAATAAAACCTAGTTTGCAGGTATGCCAGTTGGGGCAAGATCTCCTAAGTCTAAGCTAGGAAGCAAACCACGATCTCTCATTGATAGTGCATCAGCCAATTCGATCAAAGAATCTTCATCGCTGTTGTACATAAAAGAAATAATCGGAGCTTTGTCTTCCGCTTTGAGAAGTTCAAATATGGTCAGGGCTTCTTCAAACCTCCGTTTTTGCCTCCAATTTTGGATCTCTACAGTCGCAACTTCCGGACCCATTTCAACCCATCTCTTAGATGTGTCTTTATATTCTTTTAATTTTTCCTCACTTAAATCCTGCCCTTGCCTTGCTTCAAAATCAGCTAAACGAGCAGACAGATCATCCTGAATTTGATTCATCTCTTTTTTCTGTTTTTCCAGTGCTTCTAAGTCCATTGCGATCGCAGATTCGCGCGAGTCGAGCTCAGTTTCTCTTTCTAGTAATTTTTCCTTCAATGCAGCCAACTCTTTGGATAATTGGTTCATCGAATGAGTTTCTGCAGGAGAATAGCTAGTATCATCAGCATCAAATTCAACACTAGTAAATTCTGCCTTTATCTCAGGTTTGGGCTTAAACAAATCATCGTAGCTAAGTACTACCATAAAACCAGCGGCCCCGACTGATAGCAATACAGCTAATATAACAATAATAATGGGTGATATTTTCATAATTAATAACTAGTTTTGTTGAAAACAAACCGAGCACCAATGATGTCCTCAAGTTCTGTTTCTTCTTTTTTTTCTTCTGTTTTCAAATGTTCGCTTCTTTTCTTCTGTTTAAGCTTCAGTAAACTCTTGCAATTGGAGTCTGCCTCCAAGTAAATTTTACGGTTAGCAGATTCTATATTTTTTGATTCAGCAAGCTTCGAATTGAAATCAATAATCTCCCCTTTCGTTCGATTAATAGATTGGTTGAAATTCTCTTGTTCATGACCAGAAAATCCAGAAGTTCTTTTAACAATAATATCCTTATTAAGGATTTCTAGACTCTTTACGGCATTTTTTAAATCAATCTCAGCATTCTCACGTTTTGAAATCGCTAGTGCATAATTTTTCATTGCCTTCTCTTTAGACATTTCACGAAGGTGCAAAAGAGTCTCCAGACGAAAAGTAAATGCTTTCATGAACCAAAAATTTCTGAAAGTTGTTGAAAAGAGGACTCCCGAGTCGAAACTTGGTCATATCTTTGTTTAAGAAATGAATCGATTCTGTCGAATTTCTCAATCGCACGATCTATTTTAGGGTTACTCTTTTTAACATAGGCACCGACATTGATAAGGTCTTCATTTTGCTTGTAAACAGAAAGTAAATCTCGAGCCTCAGAAATAATCTGAATCTCCGACTCATTGCATACCGCACGATCTAAACGACTTACACTTTGCAACACATCCACAGCAGGAAAATGATTAGCATTGGCAAGTCTACGACTGAGAACAATATGTCCATCGAGAAAACCCCTGACTGCATCTGCAACGGGTTCATTCATATCATCTCCCTCGACTAGAACAGTGTAAATAGCAGTAATTGCTCCCGAATCACTCGTACCGGTTCTTTCCAGTAATTTTGGCAATAAAGAAAAAACGGAAGGAACATATCCACGGGAAGCTGGGGGTTCTCCTGCGGCAAGGCCAATTTCGCGCTGTGCCATTGCAAAACGAGTTAAGGAATCCATTAAGAGAAGAACCTTTGAACCTTCGTTTCGAAATCCCTCGGCAATTGCAGTCGCTAAGATAGAAGCCCGTATTCTCATCGGGGCAGGTTGATCGGAGGTAGAAACTACAATTACAGTTTTTTTCATTCCTTCTGGACCGAGATCTTTTTCCACGAATTCCCTTAACTCACGACCACGTTCCCCGACCAAAGAGATTACATTTATATCAGAATCAGAACCTCGTGCAATCATTCCAAGCAGAATTGATTTCCCTACGCCACTACCAGAAAAAATCCCGACTCTTTGACCAACACCAAGTGGAATAAAAGTATCAATTGATTTGATTCCCGTAGTAAAGGGTTCTGAGATCATTGAACGACTCAACGGGTTGGGAGGTTCAGCATAAAAGCCCTCTCGCCGAGGCGTAAGAAGTGGGCCTTTTCCGTCTATCGGTCTTCCCATCCCATCAATAATCCTACCGAGTAACGCGGGTCCACAAGGGACAAAATTATTATTACGTTGGGACGTCACCTTACATCCCGGATGAATTAAATGGACACTATCCAAAGCCATTAGAAGGACAAAATTATCTCTAAACCCGACCACCTGTGCTTCAATTTTATCCTTATGTCTATCCGAAACAATTGAGCAGACTTGACCGATACTTACCTCAGGACCTTCAGATTCAATAATGAGACCCGTTACACGACGTACAGTTCCCACTTTATCGTAAGTTCTAACCCCCTTAATTCCGTCCTCCATAAAGGCGAACCTCTCATCAAGTGACTCAATCATTTCGCTTAAGCTCCTCTTCCACTTTTCTTAGTTTTGTCGAAACCCGGCCATCCAGAAGACCAAACCGACTCTTGATCTGACAATCTCCAGACTGTAAAGAAGGGTCTTCAAAAAATTTAACATTGGGGTAACCTTCGAGAAGAGCATCATCCCCATCTAATCCATCAAAAATACCAGCAATAGCAGATGCAAAGCCTTCTTCATCTTCAGCTTTTTCCTCTTCAACTGCTGGCTTTTCAGAATCAGCCATCGATTTCAATAAGGATAAATCCTGCGGACAAAGAAACACTTCGAGTTTCTCGTCTTCACCTGAAAATTCTGAAACCATGCTTCGGACGATTTCTTCTATCGCATTACGATCCAAGGAGATTTGACCAAGAACACGTTCCGCAAGCCCGATGACCAAATCTGGAAGTCGGTGGTCAAGTTTTGCAATAACCTCGTTTGTTTTAGTATCAATACTCGCTAATAACTTAGACTGAGAATCCGCGTAGTTAGTTCGTAATTTTGAAATTTCAGCCTGATAGAAAGCGGTGGCCTCTGCTTTTCCACGATTATACTCATTTAACGAATTTTCTTTCGATTGAGCCGCTGTAACTGACGGATCGCCAATATGATCTACCTTGAATCCACTGAGTGGTTTCGGGAAATTGATGGATCTATTGTACGACAACGTCGCTTCCTCCGGTATCGAGAATAATTTCCTCGTCCTCCTCGAGTTCGCGTACAATTTGTATCACTCGGTCTTGGGCAGATTCCACTTCAGATAAGCGTTTAGGTCCAAGAAAAGTAAGTTGTTCTTCAAGCGCCTCAACTGCTCTCTTGGACATAGTCGAATAAATTATTTTCTTGAGTTCAGGAGAAGCGTTTTTAAGTGCAATAACTAAATCATCTTGATCCACCTCTTTCGTGACTTTACTCACATCACCAGGACTGAGACGTACCAAGTCTTCGAAACGGAACATCCGTTG
>JGI20157J14317_10000998_pt1 | contig 27327 bp, 27 predicted proteins | sample COG_07_FD_14317 | JGI IMG/M metagenome (IMG submission 14317)
CATATCCAATAATCTTTGTTTTTAATATAAAACGCTGAAAAAGTCTTAATCTATGTCTGTACTCATTATAGGTGCCAACAATAGTTAACGACCAATTATTTTTTTTTAAAAAACTTCCCATATTTACTTTAGCACCAAGGCTAAATCTTCCTAAGTCTAAAAGGGTAACATATCTACCATTATTAAGCTCCATAAACGGATCTATCTTGTGGTAAAACAATTAAATTCACACTGTCTGTAAACTCAGTATCAAATGAAAGCTTTTCTTGAAATTGACTCTTAATTACAACTCTAATTAGTCTTAGAAGTGGATACATTATTTTGTAGAATTAAATTTTGCTTTTATATCAATTAATTTGGTGAGAAATTTACGGTTTTCTTTCCAACTTTTTTCTTTATTAAATTGAATATAGTTTCCAGCTCCGTGTATGGTAAAATAATCTCCATTATATATATTTAAATGATAAAATGGGATGGTCCAAGCATAAGTGTAAATCCCCTGATTAATATGAAGAATTATTCCATTTGGTCTAATTTCAATATTGCCATACTGAATACCACTGACACTCAATTTTAAATGATTTATTCTTTCACTTAAATGTTCAATAATCATTCTTCTAGATCCAATTCCCCCAAGTTTTAATTTATTAAATAAAGAATAGGCTTCACCTAACTCGTCATTGATTAACTTATCTGTTTCTTTGTTTTTGTAAGATATATTGTAAATGGCCATTTTATTGTAATATTTAAAGACTGTTTAAAAAATTGTCAGCAGTAATTAAGTGCGTTTCTCTTTTGGATGGATCCATTTTGTCAAAACTGCTAATTAGCATTCTCATTCTAGGATTTTTCAAGAAAAAGGCTCTTTGTTTGTCCATGAAGTTCCAAAATAATGCATCCCATATCTTACACCACTCTCCTTTTTTGTAATCACTCATTTTTACAATATAATTACTTCCACTTATATAAGGTTTTGTAGACATTAGGCCTCCATCTGCAAATTGGCTCATCCCATAAACATTTGGAACCATAACCCAATCGTAAGAATCAATAAATAGCTCCATAAACCATCTGTAAACTTCGTCAGGATCAAATTCACATAAAAGCATAAAGTTTCCTACAATCATAAGTCTCTCAATATGATTTGCATACCCAGATTTATTTATTTTGTGAATGGTGTCATCTAGAGGTTCTATTCCAGTTGTGCCGCTATAAAAAGAAGATGGAATTTTTCTATTAAATCCCCAAAAGTTTTTTGTTCTTTCTTCGCTTCCTTTACACCTGTAGACGCCTCTAATAAATTCTCTCCACCCAATAATTTGTCTTACAAAACCTTCGCAAGAATTTATAGGAATATTGTTTTCTTTGTAAAATTCTAAGGTTTTCTCTATGATAGTTTTGGGACTAATTAATCCAGAGTTGATAATAGGAGACAATATACTATGGTTAATAATAGACTTTTCTTTTAATAACGCATCTTCATAAGGACCAAATTCCTTAAATCTAGTTTTTAAAAACTCATCGAACCATTTTTCTGCAGTTTCAAAATCAGTTGGGTAGATTGGAGAGGAATCTAATATTCCATTATTGTCCGAGAAATACTTTTCTACATAAGCCAAAGCTTCCAAATGATTTTTGGTTTCATTTGGGAAATTTATTTTTGGAGTAGTTTTTCCTTTAGGATATTTTTCTCTGTTTTGATCATCGTATGTCCATTTCCCACCTACTGGATTATTATTACCATCTAACAATATCCCAAGCCTATTTCTCTCTGACTTATAAAATGAAGTTTGAAATAGTTTCTTTTTATCTTCTCTAAAAAATGGTTCCAACTCTTTCTTAGAGTTGATGAATAAGGGGTTTTCAAATAGCTGAATTTCTATCCCTTTTTTTTCACATGCTTTTTTTAGCCTTTTCTCCAACCAATTATCTTCTGGATCGATGCACTTTATTTTATTAATTTCATTAGGGTCTAATCCATCAATGAATTTTCTTATATCTGATTTTTCCTCAAAGGAGTTAACATAACTTATATCTAGTTTTTTTTGAAATAAAAAATCATAATAGTTTTTCATCGAACACCTATGAAAATATAGTTTCTGTTTGTGAAAATTAAAATGATTGAAAAACAATTTTTCTTCAATTAGATAATGGCTTGAAGTATCATCTAAATGAACGGATTCTTTAAATAGTTGGTTTGGAAAAATAAGGTTAATTGTTTTCATTAATAATATATTTCAAATGGAATTCCCATTTCGTCTTTTTTAGGAGTTTGACTAATTATTCTAGACCCATTTTTTTGCCAGTATTTTGATGTTAGCGCCAAAGCAATTGCATCTAAAATGTCGTCTTTTTTTACTTTTTCTTTTTTAAAATTTTCTAATGTCTTTTCTATAATTAATCCTATATTTTTTTCATTTCTATTTAATATAGATAATCTTTCTTGATAACCCTCTTTTGTTTTTTTGCTGTGTATTAGCGGATTGTTATTATTTAGATTTATAAAACAAAACTCAGGATGAGACTCTTTAATTAAAACTTTATTTGTTTTTGGAACTCTTAAAAATTCATCCAACTCTTTTATTTTTTTACTAATATTCCAAGACTGAATAGAAATACTTCTTTTAGTAATTATCTTATTTACTTTTTTAGCAGAATTATAATTACTACTTAACACAGCTTTTCTGCAAGGAGCTGTAAAAACACTGCTTTTCTTATTTTTAGGCAAATAGGTCCTTAATTTAAAATCAATTTTTCTTTCGATATTTTTTGAGGAAAGACCAATAGGCATATCTATTAAAGTAAGATTATTAATCCTAATTTTTTTATATAAATCTGCTAAGGATTTATGCAGCTCTATTTTAATACCATCTCGTATTACACAGCAACACCAACCGTCTATATATCCATCTATTCCTACAAACACTTTGTTTAACATTTACATTTCAAAATTAAACAAAATTAATAATTTTACTATATTTGTTTATCGATAAATGAAAACTACACTCTACATATTTTTGGGAATTTTATTTCTTTTTACAGTTTGGCAATTTTATGGTTCTTATAATAATAAACAATACGAAACTATCTCTAATGAAATTATTGGATCTATTAATTCTATTGACTTTAAAATCTACGATCAGTATACCAAAGCTTCAGTTAATACCAAGGCCTACAATATGAATTCTGCTAGTGGAAATTTTCCTGTTTTGGCTAACTATATCTTCGGCGGAAACAAGGATAATATTCAAATGGAAATGACTTCTCCCGTTTTATACAATATGAGTAATAAATCCTCATTTTCTTTTGTTATGCCAAAGGAATTTGAAATAAATAATTTACCATCTCCCAATTCAGAAAAGATATTTTTTGAAACCGTAAAAAATCAATGTATCGCAGTAATAAAATTTAGCGGATTTGCTAACGAAAAAAATTGTGCAGCAAAACATTTAGAGTTGTTAAATATTCTTAAGAAAAACAATATTGACTGCAATAATGATTTTATGATAGCTGTTTATCAGCCGCCCTATCAAATTATTAATCGAAAAAATGAAATTTGGGTGGAAGTAAATGCTCTAGAAGTAAAAAACATATTTCTTAAAAAATGACTCTTTTACGTTCTATTTTCCATTTTAAATGCCCAAATTGTAGAGTAGGCAGTCTTTTTGTAAATAGCAATCCATATAAATTAAGAGACCTTAATAAAATGCATGAAAGGTGTTCTAAATGCGATTTGAAATTTTCTTTAGAACCAGGATTCTATCAAGGAGCTGCCTATGTAAGTTATGGCTTTCAAGTTTTGAATTCTTTAATAGTCTTTAATTTATTATTTTGGTTTACAAGTATTCACTGGAAAGATATAATCTATTTTATATTAGTCTTTATAATAATTTTAACACCATACATTGTTGTAGTCTCTAGATCAGTTTGGATTCATTTGTTTGTAAAACATAGGTCTAAAAATTTTTAGTTTTTCTTAGAAAGGTTTGGGTATTTTACCAGCATATTAAACCTGTTCATTCGTTGCAACAAAAAAGGGTAAAGATTTAAAATAACATTAAAAATACTCAACCATATAAAGTGTTCAATTAGTCCATATTTTAGGTACAATAGCTGAATAGACAAAGGAAATATCCCCGAAATAATATGAGAAGTTTCAGACTGTTTGGTTTCTTCAATAAAAGTAAGAAGATAATCTTTTGCCCTTCCTTTTAAATAAACACGATTGTTCAGGTGTCTAAAAAAGGAATTTATAAGCAAAAGTCTAAATATATTCACTCCCATATACTTAAAATATTTTTTGGTTTCGTACTTTCTTTGCAAATAAAAATTACTGGGCATTCTAACATATTTGAATGTTTGAAAAAATAAAAATCCTACCAACATTAAGTCCCAAACTTGTAAAAAGTTAAACAAGATAATTTCCCAGGTTGTTATTGCTTGTATAGAAAACTTAAATAAGTAAAATGACATTGAAAAAACAATCGCATACAATAGGCAAAGAGTAATTATTTTTTGATAAAAATTAAGTTTGTAAAACATGGTTATTTTTTATGCATTCTTAGGTAAAAGTTTTCACGAATATTCATCCAAAATAGATTGTAATCTAAAGCATGGTAATTTCCTTTTAAAAATTTATCATAAACTCTAAAAAGTGGAAAATTCTCGATTTCAACCCATAATAATCCATTATCAACTTTTGCGCTTAATATTTTTTCTTGCTTTAATTTATTGCCACCTCTTATTATTTTATAATTATTAAACAAAATTCCTTTGTGCATATTGTATAGGCTTGCAGCCTCATTATTTCTCCAGGTTATTGGATTGGTTGCTGAAACAAAATCACTCTTTTTATGAGGATAAGATGTTCCATAGGAATAAGAATTCCATGAAAGATAGCAGTTTAAATCTGTTGGAGATTCACAAATAGGATAGCCATCCACAGCAAAATTTTCTATAAAAACATCCCCCACGAAATAACAGAGTTCAATTTTTTTTAAAATAGAATCATTTAGTAATATATAATCATTTAATAATTTTTGTAAATGGTGGGTTCCTTGGCTGTGACCTGCCAAAACAATTCTATTTCCATTGTTGAAATTTTCAAGGTAATATTTAAAGGCATTTTCAACATCTTTATATGCAAAATCAAAAGCTTTTAGTCCGTTTATGTTGTCCATGTAGCCTTGAAAATGCATCTGCCTGTAGTAAGGGGAATATATCTTTGCTAAACCAGAAAAAACAGAGGCTTGATTCTTAAGTGCCAAATGACCAATCTTTTTATTGGATTTTTTATTGTTAAAATCTGCATTCCAATCTAAGCCATCAAAATATAAAGTTGGATAGACGAAGAAAACATCTACAGAGTCCAAACTTAGCGTATCATTTAAAAGATTTTTTGGTTTTAAATCCGAATAATCACTTTTATCAGGATGTGCAGCCCAATGGTCCATATTGCTGTAGTTAGGAGCTGGTTTGGGAACTTCTTGCTCAAAAGAATTCAATGGAATTTTATTTGCACAAGAACTTAAAACGAATAAAAAAACTGAGAACAGTGTTATTTTTTTCACGTCTACTAAGTTATTATTTTTATAATTTAACACTTGATTTTATTTCTCAATTTTAAATATGAATATTGGAATTAATGCAAGGCATTTAATAAAAGGAAAATTTGAAGGGATTGGCTGGTATAGCTTTGAAATTCTGAACAGGCTGGTTTTATTAATGCCAAAACATAAATTTTTCTTTTTTTACGATAGGAAAACTGATTTTTTGATTTCAGGGGATAATGTCTTTAATGTAATTCTCAACCCACCAGCACGACATCCAATTTTATTTAGAATTTGGTTTAATTATGTCCTTCCAAGAAATTTTAAAAAGTTTAAAATAGATCTCTTTTTCTCTCCAGATGGTTTTATTTCTTTAAATACACAAATTCCTCAAATTGGGGTAATTCACGATTTGAATTTTGAGCATTATCCAGAAGATTTACCCAAAAATGTATTAAAGTATTATCAAAAATATATGCCATTATTTNCTCAAAAAGCAGAAAAAATAATTACTGTTTCTAATTTTTCAAAAACAGATATTATTAAAAATTATGGCATTAGTCCTGAAAAAATCAACGTAATATTTAATGGAGGAAATGATGCTTTTAAGTCTTTAACCCCCAACCAAAAGAAAGTTTTTATTGAGCAAAATAATAACAATAGACCATATTTTATATATGTAGGGTCTTTACATAAAAGAAAAAATATTGAGAGAATGCTTACAGGATTTAAAAAGTTTAATTCTTTAAATAAAATGGATTTCATTATTGTAGGAACTGACATGTGGAAGAACCAATTAAACCTACAAGGGCTTTTAAAAAACGTGAGATTTTTAGGCAGGAAATCAGGTCCTGAACTAGCAAACTGGGTTGCATCAAGTTCTGCACTAATATATGTTTCGTATTTCGAGGGTTTTGGTCTTCCTGTTTTAGAAGGGATGCTATCGGGAGTTCCGGTAGTTACTAGTAATTTGACAAGTATACCAGAAGTTGGAGGTGATTCAGTGATTTATGTTGACCCATTTAATGAAGATAGTATTACTACGGGGATGGAAAAGGCAATGGAAAATAATCAAGAACTTATTAAAAAAGCACTTCTTCAAGCTAAGAAATTTTCCTGGGATATTTCTGCATTAAAAGTCAAAGACCTGCTCTTAAATGCTAAGAATTAGAAATTTAGTTTAGATAGAAATTTTGATCTACCATTTTTTCTTGAGATAGTAAAATCATCATGAATTTAAATTTCTTAATGAGGAATTCATTTTTTTTAAGATCTGAAAACCCAATGAATTTTATTTTATCTTCATCTGAAAGATTTACCAAATTAACTAAATTGTTAAGCGAAACTAATTCTTCCGATTTGGAATCTTTAGAATTATCTAGCAAATGGGTTAAATATTCCGAAGCATATTTTTCTAATTCTTCTGAGGGTTTAAAAATACCTTTCTTGATTTTTGAAAGAGAACCAATAGGGTATAGCTTATGTTCGTTTTTATTTTGAAAATGATGAATTTTAAAATTTGACTTACACTCCACTAAAACATCTAAATCTCCACTATCGTATTTTTTTAAAATCTGAACTACTTTTACCAAAGAACCTAATTCACTCAGAGTTGTTTTACCTTGGTATGGAATTCCAAAGTACTCCCCACTGCTTAGACACTCGGTAACTAATTGTAAATATCTAGGTTCAAAAATATGGAGAGTTGTTTGCTCGCCAGGAAATAAAAATATTCTAAGAGGGAATAATCCGTACTGATAATCACCTTTCTTCATCTTCTAATTTTTATGTAAATTTCTTTTTAAAAATTCAAAGTCTTAGAGTTCAAAAAATATTCTATCCACATTGAATTATGAATTACTTCAATTAATTTCACTTAATTCATGCAGTTTTGAACTTAAAAATGATTTTTAAACATTATATTAAATGTCTAATTTTTAATTAAATTTGAAGAAAAATAAACCTTGAAGAGCAACAAATACATATTAATACTTAGCCTAATTATTGTAACGGCATTGTCCAATATTTTATTAACCAATATCCCTAATTTTTCTCCAATTGCTTCAGTTGCATTGTTTTCAGGGTTTTATTTATCTAATAAAAAGTTAGCTCTTCTTATCCCAATAGCATGTATGCTCATTTCTGACTATTTTATTGGATTTCATTCTTTAATGTGGGCGGTATATCTATCTTTTGCTCTCACTGTACTTATGGGTATAAAAATGAAGACTTCCAACGGTAAAAATGTAATTATTAATTCTGTTTTATCTTCTGTTGTATTCTTCCTTGTAACCAATTCTGCGGTTTGGCTGATGGGTGATTTTTACACAAGTGACTTAAGTGGTCTTGCGTTGTGTCTTTCCATGGGGATTCCCTTTTTCAAATATACCTTGTTAAGTAGTATAGTTTTTTCTGCTGTTCTCTTTGGTGGTTTCCAAATCTTAAATCAGCTGATTAATAAATATTTAATCTTTTCAAAAAAGTCTTAATTAAGCTGACATTTTAATGTTTAAACAAAAAATTTGTTTTCACATATTCTGATTCGCAAATCTCTATTTTTGGTTCATGCTTAAAAGATTATTATTCTTTTTATTACTAATATCTATTTTATCTTTTCTTGTATTTAATATATTTCAAAGGCTAGGTGAACAAAGCAAGGTCTTTCAAGAGCCTCAAAAATACTTTCCAGCAGACCCTATTCTTTTTGTGGAGGTCAACGAGTTCTCAAAGACCTTACATCATTTTTTTGAAACCAGTATGATTTGGTCCAAATTTGAAGAAGTTTCCAAAAACAATCAATACGGAGAATTGATTAAGGAAATTAATTCGTTAATTACAGACTCAAACTACAATGAAATATTTAGTGAAGGTGCCACCAATATCTCTTTTTACAATCAAGACAACAATATTTCTTGGATTATAGCTAAAAATTTCACAGAAAAGCAAGACAAAATAAATGATTTAGATTCTAATTTTATTGAATCTTATTTCTTTGATATATCCTATCCGTTTTTAATTATTTCAAATTCTAAAAGCTTAATTAATGAATTTAAGACCAACTACACATATTCAGAAGAGAAAGAGAAGCCCAACGATTTTTCTGACAAAATGATATTCTCTAGCGAAATGTCTAATATATCCTGTTTTATGAATGTAGATAATGTCAAAGCTTTTTTAGATTCTATTTCTGACACCTATAAAAACCATGATTTATTGTCTGAGCTACATTCCAATAAATGGTTTCAATTTGATATAAATTATTCCCCAAATGACATAAAAATTGTAGGTATTACCGACTACGATACTTCCATGTCACTTCCTTCACCCGAGTATTATGGATTTAAAGATTGGATTCCAGAAGATGTTGATTTTATTTCTAAAAATATATTTCATATCCAAACAGATTCTTTAAATCACCATTTGGCATTTAAATCCTTAGAATTAAAATTCCGGGATTTAATACAGGAAAAAGAACATGAAATATTAATTCTTGAAAGTCAATCAGAAAACTTAGGATTTAATGAATTGTCAAAATTGTTTTTCCTAGACACTCTGAAATTCTCTAAATTAGAAAATGATTTTAGTGTAATTGACTCTAATTTATTAAAGTCATATTTTCCTCATATAACTTTTAAAAATCGATATGGATTTCAAATTGATCAGTTTCTTTTAATTGCTAATTTAGAAGCCAAAAAAGAATTTGATTACAAACTTTCACAAATTAATTCTGATGATTTTAATCCCGCAATTTTTAGTGAAAATAAAAATTCTGAATTTGATCAAGAACACTCCCATTTTTCTTATAAATCACAACCAGAACTATTAAAAAAAATTACTCTTTCCAAAAACGATTTTGACAATACTATTCATAATATCTTCAAATCTATTGGAGGAATAAGTTGGGGAATCAATAATTACAACAATAGAGCACATCATGGATTGTCTCTTAAGAAGTTTTATCCTAAAAAAGTAGACAAAAAAATTCTATGGAAAGTTAATATTCCAAAATTAATTTGGGGACCATATGCACTAAATAACCATAGGTCTGGCACCAAAGATATTATTGTTCAAGATCAAGAAAATACCATTTACTTAATAAGCGCAGGAGGCAAAGTGAAATGGTCTAGAAATCTTGAGGGGAAAATATTAGGAGGTATTTCTCAGATTGATTCCTATCAAAATAATAAATTCCAAATGGTATTTAATACCAAATCTAGACTCCATATTATTGATATTCTAGGTAATGAAATAGATGGATTCCCAATAAAATTTAACTATTTGGCGTCTAACCCAGTATCAATTTTTGATTATGACAACAATAAGGACTATAGATTTTTAATTGCAGGAGATGATTTTAAAATACACAATTATAATATTTCTGGCACACAAGTTTCTGGGTGGATTCAACCAGAGATAAGTTCGATTATTAATAGGCAACTAAAACATTTTGCAATTAATGGTTTAGATTATATTTTATCCATTCAAAAAAGTGGAGTCATTAAATTGCATAATCGAAGAGGTGGAGAGCGATATACTGTTAAAAATAAAGTTTTCTTACCGTCTGAAAGTAATTTTGCTATTAATAAATCTTTCGTTATTGACTCAACGTCTATTGTTTTTCAAGACACATTAAGAGGAATTTCTAAATTAGTTTTAGGAAGTTCTAGTAAGGAAATTTATCCTATCCCAGACAGTATAAAGTCGAATGAAAATTCATGGAATATTTTTGCTAATCAAAAGTTTAACAAAGTAAATTACTGTCTAAAACAAAAAGAAAGACTTAAAATAATTGATCAAAGTAAAGAAGAGTTTAATTTTCAGTTTTATTATCCTTACGATATTTTACACGGCAAAAGATTTGATAATTTCATGGCCATTTTAAATAAAAACACCAACGAGATTCAATTAATTGACAGTAAGTACAATATTAATCCCAATTTGTTTAGAGCGTCCAAAATGTCTTGTATAGGAAATATAAATAACGACAATTCCAAAGAACTTATTACAGTTGTCAATAGCAATATTTTAATTTGCTATCAAATCCCGTCTTTAAATTAGTTAATCAAAATTTATTCATTAAGTATACTGTCCTATATTTAACTTAATTTTACAAAATGGACTTTCAAAAAGACTTTCCTATTTTAAAAAGTACTGTTAATGGCAATCCATTAATATACTTTGATAATGCTGCTACTTCACAAAAACCAAAGTGTGTAATTGACGCGTTAAGTAAATACTATGAAAGCATTAATTCCAATGTGCATAGAGGCGTTCATGAATTAAGCCAAAAAGCAACCAGTGAGTATGAAGAAACTAGAAATATAGTTGGAGATTTTATAGGCTCAGAAACTCCAGAACAAATTATTTTCACAAAAGGCACTACAGATGGAATAAATATTGTTGCTAGTGCTTGGGCAGAAAATCAATTGCAAAAAGGCGATGAGATATTAATTACTACTATGGAGCACCATAGTAATATTGTCCCTTGGCAAATGTTGTGCGAGAAGTTAGGTGCCAAACTTGTGGTATGTCCGATAAATGATGCTGGAGAAATACTCATGGATGAGCTTAAAAAATTAATAAGTGATAGAACTAAACTCATTGCGGTAACTCATGTTTCAAATACCTTAGGGACGATAAATCCAGTTAAAGAGATAACCAATCTTGCCAAAGAAAATAATTGTAAAATTTTAATTGATGCAGCTCAATCTATTCCTCATTTTAAAGTGGACGTGAATCATTTAGATTGTGACTTTTTGGTCTTTAGTGGCCATAAGATTTTCGCTCCCACTGGTGTAGGTATTCTTTATGTTAAAAAAGATAGATTTGAGGAGATGAAGCCCTACCAAGGGGGTGGAGATATGATAAAAGAAGTTTCTTTTGAAAAAACAACTTACAATACATATCCTCACAAATTTGAAGCAGGAACTCCTAATATTGCAGGAGTAATTGGGTTAAAAACAGCATTAAAATATGTGAACAATATAGGGATAGAGAAGATTTCAGAAATTGAAGATGAATTGCTGATTTATGCTCAAGAATCTATTTCTAAAATTAACAAATTAAATATTTTTGGCAACGCTGAAAACAAAGCAAGTGTTATTTCATTTACAGTAGATGGAATTCACCCATTTGACATTGGCACTTTATTAGACCAATTAGGAATTGCTATTAGAACTGGACACCATTGTACCCAACCGCTTATGAAGTTTTTTAATATCCCTGGGACAGCAAGAGCTAGTTTTGCTTTTTACAATAAAAAAAGTGAGATTGATTTTTTTATAGATTCTTTAAAAAGAACCATAAAAATGCTTGGCTAGCTATATATAAAATTTACAACTCATTACAGCTGTGTCGTCTAGTATCTTTTGATCTCCTTTAAAGTCATCTAGTTTTTCAAATATTTTTTGATCTAGTTCGTTCATGGTTAAATTGAAATTATTTTCAACTACTTCAATTAAATTATCTGTTTCGAAAGGGACTCCATTATTATTTTCTAACTCTACTAATCCATCCGTGTAGCATACAAGAACAGTGTCTTGCTGAAATTTAATTTTATTTACTTCAATTTTTGGAATTTCCTCCAGCATTCCAAGGCCAATGCATCCTTTATTTAAAAAAGTAGTTTTTGTTTTATTAATAAGCAATGGATAATTATGACCAGCATTAATATATTGAAGTGTTTTATTCTTTTTATTATAATGTCCTGCAAAAAACGTAATAAATTTCTCTCCTTTTGCAGCATTGTTTACATCTTGATTTAAATCCTCAATAAGTTTTTTTAGAGTTATATTTTCATAGTTATACTTAATATTTGCATGAAGTTTAGCTTGGAAATGACTCATTAGTAATGCAGCAGACATTCCTTTCCCTGAAACATCTGCAATACATAAAAAACATTCGTTTTCGTTGAGAAAAATAAAGTCATAATAATCGCCACCTACCAAATGTTTAGATTCATACCTTGCTGCAACATCAAACGAATCGTCATTTGGAAGATTTATTGGGAAAAGTAGTTTTTGCATTTCTGCAGCAAGTTCCATCTCTTTTTTATTAACTTCTTGTTCGAGAAGTTCTTTTGAATATCTTTTATTTTCAATAGCTACAACGATGATACTTGCTAGTGTTTGAATAAATGGCATATGCTTAATTCCTGGGCTTATTGCAATAATATCGTCTTCTAAATCTCCAATTAATAAATAAGCAAGTGCTATTTTTTTATGAAAAATTGGAATAACAATATCAAATGAATTTAGCGTTTTAATTGACGAAGATTCTATAACTGTTATATCCTTTATATGTGTGAGCTCTTCTTCTACATTTATTTTTTTATTAAGCCCTTTACCCCCAAAATGGAGAATACAATTCCATTTTTCACTATCATTAGCATATAGAATCAATTTACTAATCCCAAGTTGCTCTCTTAAAATATATTCAAAAATCTTTAAAATGTTATCGATAGATAAATTGTTATTTATCGCTTTTGTTATCTCTAAAAGAGAGTTTAATTTAAATTCATTTAACTCTAACTTTTCATAATATTTTTTTGGCAGCTCTTCTTTCATTATTTGGCTTTTATATTCAATTTTCTAAGAGTAAGAATTCAAAATTCTTTTAAATTTACCAAACATATAACCATCAACTCAATAATTGAGGTGTATTTATTAAGTTCAAATTGTGAGAAGTAAATAAAAGTAGTTACATTTGCCACCCTTAAATAAGTAAACAAATTAAATTATTAATTTATGTATGCGATTGTAGAAATAGCAGGGCAACAATTTAAAGTTGAAAAAGACCAGAAGTATTTCGTCCATCAATTAGAAGGAAAACCAGGATCAAAAGTAACTTTTGAAAATGTTCTTCTACTAGATGATAAAGGCAAAGTATCAGTAGGCGCCCCAGCTGTAAACGGTGTTCAAGTAACTGCAAAAATTGAACAACATCTTCTAGGAGATAAAGTAATCGTCTTCAAGAAGAAACGAAGAAAAGGTTATAAAGTTAAAAATGGTCATAGACAAAGATTAACTGAAATAACAGTCCAAGAAATTGGAAAAAAATCAACTCCTAAGTCTGAGACAAAAGCAGCTCCTAAAAAGGCAGCTCCTAAGTTTGAGGCAAAAGTAGAAACAAAAAAAGCAGCACCTAAAAAGGCAGCTCCAAAAAAAGCGGCAGCTAAACCCAAACCAGCTGTAGCTTCTAAACCAAAAAAAGAAAGTTAATTTTTTAATTCATTCATTATGGCACATAAAAAAGGAGCTGGAAGCTCAAATAACGGAAGAGAATCAGAATCAAAACGTCTTGGAGTAAAGATTTTTGGTGGTCAACTAGCAATAGCTGGTAACATCATCGTTAGACAAAGAGGAACAAAACATAACCCAGGTGAAAATGTTGGAATTGGGAAAGACCATACCTTATTTGCTCTTAAAGATGGTATTGTAGAGTTTACAAAAAAAGCCAAAAACAAATCTTACGTTTCGGTTACTCAGTTAGAAAATTGAGCGTTTAGTCATTAAATAAATATTTTTAAAAGCGCTTTTATAGCGCTTTTTTTATACCTTTTTTATTCATCTATAAATTTTGATAATTTTACTATAAATAACTGTTTATAATGTTGCAGATTCAAAAAATCCGAACCGATAAAGACTCTATTATTAAAAATATTTTAGAGGTCAGAAAAGTAGATGTTACTGATCAGATTAACCAGGTTTACAATCTTGACTTAAAAAAAAGAGACACCCAAAAACATTTAGACGAAATGTCTGCCAATATGAATGTATTATCTTCTCAAATTGGAGAACAGTTTAAAAAAGGAGCTATTGAAAAAGCTAATATTTTAAAGAAAGAAACTACCGTTTTAAAAGAAAACATAAAAAAATTCAAACAAAGTTTTGAAGAGTTAGACCAATCAATTCTTGAGTTACTCTATCAAATACCTAATACGCCAAACGAATTAGTTCCACCTGGAAAATCTGAAAATGACAATGAAATAATTTTCTCTTCTTCAATAGATAGTTTAAAAAATGATAGTCTTCTTCCTCACTGGGAACTATGTCAAAAGTATGATTTAATTGATTTTGAGCTTGGTGTAAAAGTAACCGGAGCTGGTTTCCCAATTTACAAGGGAAAGGGGGCAATTTTGCAAAGAGCTTTAATCCAGTTTTTTTTAAATGAAGGCAATAAGAAAGGATATCAAGAACTTTCAGTTCCTCATCTTGTCAACGAATCTTCAGGTTATGGAACTGGGCAGCTTCCAGATAAAGAAGGCCAGATGTACCATGCATCATTAGATGATTTGTACTTAATTCCTACTGCCGAAGTACCTATTACTAATATTTATAGAGATGTAATTATAGAAGAAAAAGACTTACCTGTAAAACACGTAGGATATACACCTTGCTTTAGACGGGAAGCGGGTTCTTATGGTAAAGATGTTAGAGGGTTAAATAGATTGCACCAATTTGATAAAGTGGAGATAGTTCAAATAACAACCCCTTTAGAAAGTTATCAAACTTTAGACAATATGGTTGTTTATGTAGAGAGTCTAATAAAGAAATTAGACTTGCCTTACAGAAAATTAAGACTTTGTGGAGGAGATTTAGGATTTACTTCTGCTTTGACTTATGACTTAGAAACCTATTCTGTTGGTCAAGACAAATGGCTCGAGGTTAGCTCAATTTCTAATTTTGAAACCTACCAGTCTAACAGATTAAAATTGCGCTACAGAAATCAAAACAAGACTATTGATTTAGCACACACACTAAATGGTAGCGCACTAGCACTTCCAAGAATTATGGCGTCTTTACTTGAAATAAATCAAAAAGAAGATGGTATTAATATTCCAGAAGTTTTAAGACCTTACACTGGGTTTGATTCTATATGATTTGTATGAAATATCTTAATTTAATTTTTGTTTTTTTAGTATTGGTTGGTTGTTCTAATAAGGGAGAAAAACAGGCCAATGCACTACTTTCAAAGTCATTTTTTTTAGAGAAAAGTATCAATGAAATAAATACTTCCCATGTACAAAACGCATTTTCAAAATACCAAGATAATATTGAATTGGTTAAAAAATGTGTTAGTACATTGAAAATGAGTTTGCTAGGAGAATGAACAATTACAAAGGCCTTAAAAAAGCATGTCCTAATTTTTTGACTAACTATGATTTAACAAAAAGAAACTTAGAGACTGAAATTAATCAACTTAAGATGTTAAAATTAGATCTTTCAAATAATTTGATTTCTTCTGATTCAATTCTATATTATATACAAATGGAAGAAAAAAATGTACAAAAAATTTCTGATGATCTTCTAGACATTCTTAACTTATACGACTTTGTGATATCCACAAATGATAGCCTGTATTTGCCAATAAAGAATTTTGCAGAAAAAGAATGTTCAAAAAATGAGATTTAAATATCTTTTTATAGTATTATTTTCAATAGTATCTGTTTCAAGTTTTTTCTCACAGGTTTCTACTATCGATTTTCAATTAGCTAAAAAATATTACTTAGATAGCGATTATGAAAAGGCTGCACTTTATTATGAGAAAATATTTAAGGAATCAGAACACAGACTAAAGATTTATGAAAATTACAAATCGACTTTTATAGAACTCAATAAATTTAAAGAAGCTGAAAAACTAATTAAAACTTTAATCAAAGAGAACCCCAATAAGTTAAAATTCTTAGTTGATTTAGGAGTTATTTATGGACTTGTAGATAGAAGTGATAAGAAAAATCAAGTTTTTGATAAAGCTATAGAGCAAATAATTAAAGAGACATCCTATGACAACGCATTTGATTTAGGACTAGCTTTTGAGAAAATAGGAAATTTAGAAAAAGCACTAGAAGTATATTTAAATTTCGAATCTAAAAATCTCCTAAATCCTTTTGCATTTCATTCCAAGATTGCACTTATTTATAATAAGACGGGCAAAACTAATAAAATGATTAATACTTTTTTTGAGATGTTAGATTTCAATAATAAGTTTCTTCAAAACGTCCAGAACGGCTTAGTAAATAGCATTGATTTTCAAAATAATTTAAAGGAAAAAGAAATACTAAGACAATCCATTATTGAAAAAATCCAAGCAAATCCCAAAAAAATAGTCTATATCGAATTATTGGCCTGGTTTTACATGCTAAATAACGATTATGAAAATGCGTATACACAAATTAAAGCATTGGATAAAAAATTAAATAAAAACGGCTCTAAGCTACTTGAATTAGGTAATACGGCGCTTAACAACCAGGATTTTAAAGTTGCTATTAAATGCTTTGATGATGTTGTTCTTAAAAGTAATTCTTTAGAGTATAAGTTTGAAGCAAAAAATAAAAAACTCTTTGCTTTAAAAAGTAAGATTCTTTATGGCAATAAAATTATTCAAGAAGAATTAGAGGAGCTAAAAGCCAATTATCTATTAATATTATCCCAGCTAAATAATTCAAAAAATGTTTAAATAACTCTTTAAGAAAGTATAATTTACTTTTAGATCTATCGGAAATAGAGGCTTTTTATTTAGGGGATATTAGTTCTGCAAAGCAACATTTAAATAATGCAATTCTAATCCCAAGACTAAAGGAAAAACAAAAAGGAAATGCAAAATTGAAACTAGCCAATATTCTTGTTTTGGAGGATAATATTTGGGAGGCATCCTTAATGTATCTTCAGATTGAAAAACAATTTAAAGACGACCAGTTAGGACATTTAGCAAAATTTAAAAATGCCCAAGTATATTATTTCTCTGGTGAATACGATTGGTGCCAAGCACAACTTAAAGTTTTAAAAGCGTCCACCTCGAAAGCTAATAGCCAATGATGCCTTAGAGCTTTCTGTATTAATTTCAGACAATTACAATATGGACACATCAGAAGTCGCCATGAAGTTATTTTCTTATGCCGATATGCTCACCTTTCAACAACAATTTTCGAAAGCAAATATTTTATATGATTCCATACTTAAGAATTTCAAAAATCATTCTTTAAATGATGAAATTATTTTCAGAAAAGCAAAAATTAATTTAAAACAACACAACTACCAAAAAGCTGTCGAGCATTTCAAATTACTTATTGACAATTATCCTAATTCTATTTTACTAGATAATTCTTTATTTTTAATAGCTTCTATTTATGAAGAAAAAATCAAAGACTTTGACCAAGCAAAAAAATATTTTAAGACCATTCTTTTTGACCACAAAGGGAGTTTATATGCTGCCGAATCTAGAAAAAGATTTAGAAAACTAGCAGGAAGTACTAATGAAAAAATTGAAAAAGATTCAGGATGATTTTATATAATATTACCGTAAATATTGACCACGATATTAATAAAGAGTGGCTTGTTTGGATGAAGGATATTCATATTCCTGATGTTTTATCTACTGGCTTATTTATAGAAAATAAAGTTGCTAAAATTCATGCTGAGGAAGATGGTGGACTTTCTTATAGTGTTCAATATTTATTAAAATCTTGGGATGATTATAATTTGTATCAATCAAAATTTGCACCCCATCTTCAAAAAAAACACCAAGATAAGTATGCCAATAAAAGTGTTGCTTTTAGAACAGTTTTAGAAATAATTCACGTGGCCCACCCTTAAAATTCATGGATTTTAATAATTCTCCATTACAGAAGCTAGATCTTTCTTACTACGGAATTAAAAATCAAGTTTACGTAAAAAGGGATGATTTAATCCATCCCATTATTTCAGGTAATAAATGGAGAAAATTAAAATACAATTTAAAATATTTTAATTCTATTTCTAAAAAAGGAATTGTTTCTATGGGAGGAGCTTATTCCTCTCATATTTTAGCTCTTTCGTATATTTGTAAGGTCCATTCTATAAAATGTGTTCTTCTTGTAAGAGGAGAGCAAACCAGCCCTTTGAATGATATTTTAAAGAAATGCCAATCCTACGGTGCAATTGTCGAATATATAAATAGAAACAATTATAAAAATCAAAAATGGATTAAAAATTTTTGTAAAGAAAAGTACAACGATTTTTTTTTCATTCCTGAGGGGGGGGCTAATTCTTACGGGATAAAAGGTTGTCAAAAAATAGTGAATGAAATTGAAAACGATTTTGATTACATATTTTGTGAGGTTGGGACAGGAGCAACTTTTTCTGGAATAGTTTCCTCCTTAAATAAGTCACAGTCTTGTTTTGGTATAGTTGTACTGAAAGGGGCTAATAAAATTGGAGAAAATATTTCTAAAAAATTTAAAGCTGAATTAAAAAAACCTTTTTCAAAAAATTGGATTTTAAACCATGATTATCATCTTGGTGGTTATGCCAAATACAGTGAAGAGCTAATACTATTCATGCGAGAATTTTATAAAATAACAGGTCTTATGACAGATCCAATTTATTCAGGGAAGATGTTTTTTGGTCTAGTAGACCAACTAAAAAAGAATGAGAAATTGGAGAACAAAAAAATTATTGCTTTACACTCTGGTGGGCTATCCGGAATAGAAGGATTTGAAAAAAGATATAAATTAAAAATATTTAATTAGCCATTTCACTCATGAACTTAATTTTCATTAACCTAAGTTCATCTTCGCTATAATCTCCATCAAATTCTTCATAAGCCTCGCTTATATCATCTGATTCTGCATCTTCTAAAAAGTAATCGTAAATTTCTTTTTGTGCATCTTCATCAATTATATTATTTAGATAATAATCGATGTTAATTTTAGTTCCAGATGAAACAATATTTTCAATTTCTAAAATAAGCTCTTCAATTTTTTTATTTTGACTTTTAGCAATGTCCTCTAATGGAAGCTTACGGTCAATATTGGTTATAATATTTACTTTTTTACCACTTTTATTGACAATACTTTTCATAATAAAGTCTTGAACTCTCTCTATATTATTTTCTTCTACATATTTTTTGATAAGCTCTATAAAAGGAGTGCCATATCTCTGTGCTTTCCCAATTCCAACACCGCTTATTTTCTGAAGTTCTTCAAAATTTATTGGATATTGCATAGTCATTTCTTCCATAGATGGGTCTTGGAAAATCACAAATGGAGGTATGTTTTTTTTAAGTGCAATACTTTTTCTAAGGTCTTTAAGCATTTTAAAGAGTTTTTCATCTAGTGCGCCTCCACCCGCTTTTTGATTTAAAATTATGTCTTTATCATCGGTATCGCTAAAGTCATGTTCTTTAATAAGATCAATCTCTTTAGGATTATTTATAAAGTCCTCTCCTTTTTCTGTTAATAGTAATGTTCCATAGGACTCAATTTCTTTTTTTACAAACCCAAGAACTACAATTTGCCTAAAAACAGCATGCCAGAAATGTTCGTCTTCTTCAGCACCGCTATTAAAGAAGGGAGATTCATTGCCTTTATAGGTTTTAATTTCTGCATTATTATTACCCACTAAAACATTTGCAAAGTATTTCACCTTGTGTTTTCCATTTACAGATTTCACACAATCTAGCGCAAGTTTAACATATTGTTTCCCTTTAATTTTTTCTTTTGGATTTTGAGAGTTATCGCACATGCTTGCTCCTGGACCATTAATATCATCAAATTCCTCACCAAAGTAGTGTAGTAGAAATTTTCTTCGATTAATACTTGTTTCTGAATATGCTACTACTTCTTGAAGTAGTTGATGACCAATTTCTTGTTCCGCCAATGGTTTCCCATGTAAAAAATTTTCTAGTTTCTCAATGTCTTTATAGCTGTAGAAAGCAAGACAATGTCCTTCACCACCATCTCTACCAGCTCTTCCAGTTTCTTGATAATAACTTTCTAATGATTTAGGTATGTCGTGATGAATTACAAATCTAACATCCGGCTTGTCAATTCCCATTCCAAAAGCAATAGTAGCAACAATTATATCGCACTCTTCCATCAAAAACATATCTTGATGTTTTGCTCTGGTATTTGGGTCTAGCCCAGCATGGTAGGGCAATGCAGATATTGAATTTACTTGTAATAGTTGAGCAATTTCTTCTACTTTTTTTCTGCTTAAGCAGTAAATTATCCCAGATTTCCCTATTCTAGTTTTAATAAACCTAATAATTTCTTTTTGAACATTTTTCTTAGGTTTTACTTCGTAGAATAAATTGTCTCTGTTAAAAGATGCTTTGAAAACTCTAGCATCTGTCATTTCTAAGTTCTTTTGAATATCAGTTTGTACTTTAGGTGTAGCGGTAGCTGTAAGAGCAATAATTGGAACATCTTCTATTGACTTTATAATTGGCTTTAACCTACGGTATTCTGGTCTAAAATCATGACCCCACTCAGAAATACAATGTGCTTCATCAATTGCAAAAAATGAAATTTTTATATTTTTTAAAAAGTCAATATTTTCCTTTTTAGTTAGGGACTCAGGGGCTACATATAAAAGTTTAGTTGTACCAGAAATTACATCATTTTTAACTTTTGTTATTTCCCCTTTGTTCAGTGAAGAATTTAAAAAATGAGCAACACCATCATTATCGCTAACTTGTCTTATTGCATCAACTTGGTTTTTCATTAAAGCAATTAATGGGGAAACCACTATAGCTGTACCTTCAGATATTAATGCAGGAAGTTGATAACAAAGAGACTTTCCTCCTCCGGTAGGCATTATTACAAAAGTATTTTTACCATCAAGGAGACTGGTAATAACCATTTCTTGTTCTCCTTTAAAAGAATCAAATCCAAAGTACTTTAATAGAGACGCTTTTAAATCAGTTTTAACAATATTCATTTTACGAATTCTTAGTACTCTAATATAGAGAAATTAAAGCTATTAATTGACGAAGTTTATTTACTTATTTGCTCGAGGGCAATATAGGCCATTAAACCAGATGAAATTGAAAATGCTTTTTCATCAATATCAAATGTGGAAGTGTGCAATCTTTTACTAGTTTTTCCATCACTTGTACCTATTCTGTAAAAGCAGGAAGGAGAGGATTGGCTTATATATGCAAAATCTTCAGAAGTCATTCTTAAATCAAGGTTAATTACATTCTCTTTACCTAAATATTTTTCTGCTGCATTAATTGCGATTTTTGTTATTTGTTCATTATTAACTAAAAAAGGATATCCGACTTTTATATCAAAATCACAAGAACCACCAGCACTTTCACAAATTGAACTTGCAATTTTTTTCATTTTTTCATGTGCTAAGAATCTCCATTTTTCGTCGAACGTTCTAAAAGTCCCTTTTATTTGAACTGTGTCTGGGATAATATTAGTTTCTCCTTGAGCATTTACATAGCCAAAGGATAATACAGAGGGATTGTTTGGTTTGTTGCTTCTACTAACTATTTGTTGAAGATTTGTAATAATTTGAGATGCCATTAATACAGGATCGTTTAAAAGATGTGGAAGCGCAGCATGACCTCCTTTTCCTTTCACAGTAATATAAATCTCATCTGCCGAAGCCATGTATAATCCAGGTCTAAATCCTACTTTTCCTACTTGTAAATCTGGATATACATGTTGGGCAATACAAGCTTGAGGTTTGTTATTAAGAAGTCCATCTTCTATCATTAATTTTGCACCACCAGGAAGTTTTTCCTCTCCAGGTTGAAAAACAAACTTTATTGTCCCATTGTAATCTTCTTTAAGCTCATTGAGTATTAAAGCAGATCCAATTAAGGATGCACTATGAAAGTCATGGCCACAAGCATGCATAACTCCTTCATTTTTAGACTTATATTCAACATTATTATCTTCTGTAATTGGCAATGCATCTAGGTCTGCTCGCAATAATATTTCTTTTGTATCAGGATTTTTTCCTTTGATAGTTGCTATTATACCAGTCTCAACATGACCTGTAGTAAATGGTATATCGTATTTTTTTAGTACTGATTGAATGTATTTAGAAGTTTCATACTCTTTGAAAGAAAGTTCTGGATGAGCATGAAGATGCTTTCGAATATTAATAGCTTCTAAAACATGTTTTTTTGCAATATTTCTTACTTTTTCTATCATTTCATGTAATGCTGAATCCCACTAATAATCATCTTAATAGCGGCATAAAGCATGAAAACTCCAAAGATTAATTGTACAATATGAACAGGTGTATTAAAAGTCAATTTTGACCCAATCCATCCTCCAAAAATGAAAAAAACTGCCATAATTAAAGAATAATAGAGTAGTAAGTTTTTGTAGTCTATGTTGTCAACAACCATATTAAATGTGCCAGTTTGGTAATAATTGTAAAAGGCTAATATTCCTATAGGAGGCAACATTAATGCAAGCGAGACTCCTTGAGCTTGATATTGATCTAGTTTTAAAAAATATATTAATGCTGGAATTATTATAATACCACCACCAATTCCAATGTACCCACTTGCAATACCAGCTGCAAGACCTATTAGTGATAAGGTAATAAACGTAGTTAAATCCATATTTTTCTTAAAAGTCTAAAGATAAAGATAGTTGTTTAATTGAAGGCATTAGAATTTTATCATCAATACCATATCCCCAATCTAATCTTACGTAGTAGCCAAAAATTCTAGATCTAAGTCCAAAACCATAGCTATAAATTATAGGTTCTTTTTGACTTTTAATATTTATAGTATAATTATGTCCATTTATAATTGAACTATTAAATGAATTCTCTATTGAATAAGGTGTTTTACCAGTCCATGCAGATCCAATATCTCCAAAACCAATTACCATGAAATTTTCTAAAAAGTCAGAGCTTAAAGGTTTTTTTGAAAAGTAACTAAATAGCGGAACTCTAAGTTCATTACTTATGGCTATAAATGAATTTCCATTTCTAGCATTTTGGTAAAATCCTCTTACTGGAGAAGCAATTGTTTGGAATTGAAAATTTGTGTTGGGGTCTGGAAGTATGGTGGGGTCAAAATTAGCCCAAAGATAACCATCAACTCCACCCAAGTAGTATAAAAGCCTTTGAGAACCTAAGGATGTACTTGCAGCTATTCTCGAAGCAAATACAATATTTCTATGTATTTTTTGATAATTTCTTAGGTCGAGTCCTAAAACAAAAAAGTCGGTATTTGGATTTAATAATTCATTGTAACCTTCTACCCAAGTTTTGAATTTAAAACCATTATTAATATTTAGTGATATAGGTCTTGTAACATCAAACACATATTCTAGAAGACCTCCAAAAAGTATAAAATTATCATTTGGTGTTTTTAATGTTGTTGGAGAATTACTTAATGTAGTTACTTTATCAAATCTTAAATTAGTAGTTAGTCTTAGACTACTAACTTCGCTAAAAGGAAAAGAGAATTGGTGTTTTATGTCATTAACAACAGTTTTTTTTATGATGTCGTCGCTAAATACATCTTCAAATGATTGTCTAGATACTTGGGTTCTTTGATCAACTCTATTTTTCAAGTTTTCATAAATGGCTATTAATCCTATGTTATTTAGTTGAACAGGTCCTTTTAACCCTCCACTTATTTTATAATCTTCGAACACATCTTTTGCTTGAACTAGAGTAAACCCGTCAAAACCTGCATTTTTAAATCCCGAACTGCTATATCTCTGATAAGCTTGATTATTGAAAGTTGGATTAAGTTGCATTATAAATTCACCAATAGTAAAATTTAAGTTGTAGACTTTTTGAGTAGGTAATTTTATATTATGGTCTTTTATAGTTTCAGTTTCATTAAAATCCTTAGATTCTAAAAGTTGTTTTTTTTCGTCCTCAAATCTATAATTATAAATATCGATTTTTTCTTCCTTTTCTAAAGATGCAGTATTNTCATCTGAATTCACTTTTTTGGTATTAATATTTTTGAAGTAAGTTTTGGATGACTTATTTTCAAACATAGTGCAGTTTTTTTTGTCTCCTAAGTAAAATTCATAATTGTTATTTCTACGGTACAATAGACTGTAAAGAGAAGTTTTAGAACTAAAATCAATCTCTAAAGAGTTTCTGCTAAAGTGCGATAACTGGTGGGTACTACTTATATAGCGGTAGTGAATCATAGTGTCAATATGACTTATAGTACTGTCTACTATTGTTTGAAAATGATTATAAATTCCATTTTCATCGCTTAAAAAATTATAGTTGTTTTTGGTAGTTGGTTGAGGTTGTATTTCGTTATGGTCTTTAGTATTTGTTAATTGAATAATTTTTTTAGTAGCACTACTTATTTTATATAAATCAAAATTATTTTTAAATAAATTAGAATTTGCATTATCCAAAGGCCTATTAGAACTAAATATTATTTGATTAGATTTTGGCACATATTTAGCATCTAAATCATCGAAAATATCATCAGTTAATTGCGTATAGCTATTGCCTAAGACAGTGTATTCAAAGATGTCAGAATAGCTGTCTTTAACAGCAGACAACACCATTTTAGATCCTTTTTTGTTATAGGAAGAACTCAATACTTTCTCCAACCCTAATAAATATTTTATATTCTTTTTTTTATTTAAAAGATTGTAAAGATTTAAAGTGATGCCACCTTTTTTCTCTTCAAATATCGCCAAAACCTCTCCGCTAGGGTGCCAGTCTAAAATGGGGTAGGATAGGTCGGGAATTCTATTTAGTTTGTAATCTCCTTTGATTATAGTTTGTATTTTATCCTCTTTAATATCTAATATTTTGACTTTATATTGTCCCAAATAATGTTCTGAAAAAGCAATTTTTGACCCGTCAGAACTCATTCTTACTTGTCTTATGGTTCTATTTTTTTTAACTTTTATATTCAATTTATCTTCATTTGGCTCCATACAATTGACCACATCGTTTGAATACTGAATTTTAAAATGATCAAAGAAATCTTGTTGAATCATTTCTGAAGAAACTCCCAAGACATAAATAAAACCACTTTCTACACTTTTACTAACCTTCATCATATACATCAAATTTGGAATCATATTCTTTCCAAAAACAATGTCTATATATCTCCAAAGTCCATGTCCATATAATCTAGATTCAAGATTACTTAGTGATTGAAATCTTTTAGTTTTTTCACTAAGTATTAAGTCTTTTAGTTCAGAATCTAATCTGGAGTTCCAGTCTTGGGAAAGATAATCGACTAAGCCTTCTTTAAACCACGAAGGAAGGTTTATAAATGTTGTATTCTTGACGGTCTGCTTCCAATCAGTTCCATAAAGTATTTTATTAACTAATATTTCTGCAACTCCTCTTTTAATTTGATTTTCAAAATCTACATGATTTCCGTTGAAGTACAAAAATATTTTTTGACCTTCTATATTGGAAGTTCCTCCAATATTTGAAGAAATTTCATTTGTAAGACCTATGTTGCTCTGTCTGAATTTACTTTGGCTATTGTAAACTATAAGATGAATTTTCTCTTCAATTGAAAAATCAATAAATTTTTCTATTTTTTTTTGAAATTCATAGGCTGTCTTTGCTGCAAATTTCGCATGTTCTCGACCGCCTTTAGAAAAATATACTTTTGATCTTTCAAACTCAAAAGATTGCCAAAAAAAAGAGTTGTATTGAACCCTGTTTTGGCCAAATGGGATGTTAGATCCTGTATAATACTGTGAAAAAACAGAATAACTACTAATTATTATTAATATGACTAAAAACTTTTTCAATTTTTCCATTTCAAAGATAGCTAATTTCATGCCATAGTTTAATTTTGAATTTAAAACTTAAAAATGCTTAACGTAAAAAAATTCACTTTCAATCCATTCTCAGAAAATACCTACGTTGTAACAGACCAATTAAATAATTCTGTAATTATAGACCCTGGTTGTTATTATAAAGCAGAACAAAATGAACTAGACAACTATATTTTGAAAAATAATTTAAAATTAAAATCTATTCTTCATACTCATAGTCATTTGGACCATATGTTTGGTACTGCTTATCTAGCAAATAAATATGATTTAGATTTATGGATTTGTAAAGAAGATTTAGTAACCTATGAATCTTATGAAAAAGTTTGTGAAGTCTATGGTATCCCAATTACTTTTAGTCCAAAGCCAACCCCAAAATTTTTTGATCTAAATCAGTTATTTGAAATTGAAGGAATTAAGTTTGAAATATTATTTGTACCAGGACATTCCCCAGGTCACGTAGCATTTTATAATCAAGAGAATAATTTCTTAATTAATGGGGACTGCTTGTTTGAAAATAGTATTGGGAGAACCGATCTTCCAGGAGGTAATCACCAACAACTTATTAACTCTATTAAAAATGAAATTTTTCAGTTACCAGACGAGACTTTAGTTTATTGTGGTCATGGTAATGAAACAACAATTAAATCGGAGAAAAGCTCAAATCCTTTCCTTTATTAATTATATATCTTAAAACTAGTTAATTATTAATTTTTTAGTTTTAATATTTCCATTTTGGTTGGCTTTTACGATGTAAACGCCTCTGCTAATATTCTCGATATTAATATTTTGATTTTTATTAGAAATAGTATTGTTATAAATTATTTTTCCGTTTAGGTCTAATATTTCAATTTCTGTTGTAGCAGTTATATTGGTCATGTAAATTTCAAAAGATCCATTATTAGGATTTGGAGAGATGTTAAATTCACCAAGATTATTTTCTTTAATATTCGTACATGGATCTACATATACAACGGCTTCTTGCATATCACTATAGCAGCTAATAGTGGAGATATCCCAGTTATAGAAGAAGAAATAAAAGTCTGTAGAACCATTAGATGCTTGAGTAATAGAAGCTACATTTCCATAATCGTATGGATAGGATGCATTGGTTGTATTTCTATAAAGAGATAAAGTACCAGGACTAATTGCTGAAACATACATTCCATATGCTAGTCCAGCTGGTATGTTAACACCAATTGGCACTTTGTGACCACTAATAGTATTTACAGGTGCAGTTATGGTGTAATTTCC
>JGI20157J14317_10001023_pt1 | contig 27007 bp, 20 predicted proteins | sample COG_07_FD_14317 | JGI IMG/M metagenome (IMG submission 14317)
ATTAAACCAACAGTTATAGCTACTGATCTATTACTAATAATATAGGTAGATCTATTTTGCGGCGTATTGTCTATTTCTTGTATTGTTTGATATATACTTACTCCCACGTTTGCGGGATCTTCTATATTCCAAGTGTTTAGAACGGCCGAGCTACTGACATTTATATGGTGTATAAATGGGTGAAAAGCTTGCCCAGTATAAAAACTAATTTGCTGCGTTTCAAAAGGTTGAATCCTACCAGCATGAAGTGAAAATGAATTGTTACCAGAGCTCATTGCATTACCAGCCACATTTATTCCACCACCCGCTGGCGAATAGTCATATCCAAAAATGATAATGTATGAATTGTCCGGTACTACTAAAACCGACTGGCCGCCCATTCCGGTTTGGTACGTTTGATATCTCGCCTTTCCGCAGCGGATATCCTTTTCTATTAATGTAGGTATTGCTATGCTCATAATATAAATTTAAAAAAAAAGGCCGACCAATGGGCCGGCCCTTCTAACCAATATAAACCAAACACAATTAAATTTCGTTTCGGTAATAAACCGTAGTGTTCAAGATTTGGCTTGCACCGCTTGAGTTCGTTACCTTCAATAAGATCGTATCCTGACCAGTTAAACGGCGTGGAAACGGAATAAAGAAAGGAAAGCCACCGGTAAAACCGCCCGTTGCGCTGAGCGCGTAATGGAAGGCTACATCATCATCAATTACAACATCGTTGTTAATAATTAATGTAATGCGCAGCTGGGTAGGATCTACAACAGTTCCAGGTGCTGCGCTCGTAGTTGAGGTCAATAAAATTCCCTCGAATTGCTTCGCTAGACCACTTAAAGAAAGGGTTTGATCCGCACCAGTTGTCGGTACGGTCGTTTGAAACCCTTTTGTTCTAAGTCCCTGGCGATATGATATATCATTCATAGGCATAATTTAGGAATTTAGAATGTTGATCCGGCTGAGAAAATAGTACCGTAACCTTTGAGACCTAGGGTTAAATTTTCACCTACTAAAACGGCTGATCCTTCAGCCAATTCCATAGTAACTTTAAAATTTACCTGGGGCGGAATAACAATATCCGTTAATAAACGTATCTCTACATTATTGCTTGAAGTTACGCCACTATGTAAACGATCAAAAGCTAAACCACGGTTTGTAGAATTAAATGCAATATTAAAATCTTTTAATACGACCTGATTACCAACCGTAATGTTTATGTTACTATGTCCACTAAAACCAGGGGTAATATTTCCTGATACATAAATAGACTTAATCACCATTGATTCGCTAGAGTCCAGCTTGTTTGTAGTCAAGTTAGACTGCAAATCATTTTTTCCAGCAAACGTTTGAAAAAAGTTATAGTTAGCTTGACCAGCGGCTGCCGTTATGCTATCATAAATATAACGCGTTGTTTGCTGCCCTGGCATGGTTGCGCCTAACTTGGCGTTTACCATGTTTAATTTCCCTACTTGACTCATTAGATTGAAGTATTAAAGTTTAATAGTACACCAGTTCCAAACAAATAACATCCAAGACGAATAGATTGCGCTGCTCGCGTATTTGTAACCAGTGGTTTAGCAACTACTTTAAATTCTACTTGAGGTGGAATTAAAATACCTACACCCTCTAGATCTACAACAGAACTACCGGCTGCACCATCATTAAAAAATGCTTGCTGACCAGCAAATTCTACAACTACATCTTTCATCACGGTTTTATTACCTATGATCAAATCAAATTTAACTGACTCACCATTTAAGGCAGCAAAATTTTCACCATCCGCTGCATCAGGTACAAAAAATGCGATTTTCTCTACCAATAACGCCTCATCTACCTGGAATTGGTTTCCGTTTGCGCCTAGGTTAGTAAGTGGAAAGCTGCGCGCCGCTGCACCTTCAAAAAGGGTGTGCTGCGTTGCGGCCGTTACCGACTGATCGTAAATAACGCGCGTTGTCGCTTGCATGTACTTTAAACTAGATAAGCCCAGTTTATTAGCTACATACAAAATCTTGTCTTGCGCCTGGACATTGCCTTTTACATTGCGTGCCGGCATGTTTGCTGCTACTGACATAATTTTATTTTTTAATTAGTTAGTAACTGAATTTATAGTCCCGGTACTTCGTATCCTGACAAAGTGTAGTTTGAGGCGTACACATCGCTAGGGCCTTCTTGCAAGTACATGCTGCCTGGCGTATCGTAACCAGCTAAAAAGCCACCTACACCTGGTAAAGCACTCAATACTTTAGGGCCAGCATATCCAGCCATTCCAGCTGCAATTTCCGGCTGCTTGAAAAATAGTGAAGTTGCAATAGATCCTACTAGACCTGAGTACGGCCCAAATCCACCTGGAATTGCTTTTCCAGCGGTATTAGTTAATGCGCTGGCGATAACACCACCTAGACCAGCTTTTACTGCGGTCATGGTTGCTGCATTTACTTTGCTAGCGGTAATTTTTTGGCCCATTGAGCGGCGGCGCGTTCTGCGTACCGGGGCTTTGCGAGTTGTTCTGCGGCGTGCTGCCATAATCAATTAATTTTTAGTTAGTGTAAATATATAAAAAAAAGTTTAATGCCTAGATTGATCCTGGATAATCGCTTCTATTTGGTCGATATTCATAATAAACCGTTCCAGCATCGGTAAAACGTTTACCAGGGGGCATCGCATATAGTTTTGCATCGCGTTCTATATCTCTAGCACCCATCATCGCAGTAATGCTGCCCTGGTTTGCACCCGGATCTAACGCAGTCGCGCTCGTTTGATTTTTTTTTTCAATGATTGGTACAACACTAGTATTTTGTTTTGGCCATATACGATCCTGGATCTCTTTTTTGCGCTGGGCATAAAAGCCGTTGATCGTATCCTGATCAAAGTTTTGTTTCAATACCTTTTTGTATAAATCCTCAGTTCGCATTTGAACATTTGCAATGCGCTTAGTTTCGCTTAACATAAACGCCTGGATATTTTTTTTGTCTTTGATTTGCTCCTTTGCATCATCAATAAAACGCTTCTTAATAGTTCCATCAATAATAGGGGCTTCTAACAATTTAATTTCAGCACCCAGCTTGCGAATTTCCAACCATAGATCGCACATATCTAGCCAGCGTTGGCGGCTGCCTGGGCTTAACGGTACTTTATTAAAAACCGCTGGCCGCTTCCATGCATACCAAAACCAGGGACACGCTTTTTGTTCATAGTCCTCAATGTCGCGGCGATCTACAATGTTGCCGGTATTATCCAGGGGTTCTATATTACCTACATTCATAGGGCTTTTTTTGCCCCATCGGTTTAGTAAGTAGATCCCCAGGCCGGTTAATAACAATTCTTCCATTATTTCTTAATTAGGAAATAAGCTAACAAGGCAGCACCGGCATACATTAAAGTAGTGCTGCTAAATGCTGGCAACATAATTTTTCTTTGTTGGTACACCTGGCTAAAACGACTTAAGGCCATGGCTTCTAAGTTGTTTTTTTGCGCCGTTGCATTAAGTAGATCGCCACTGATCATAGCCAGTTGCTGGTCTATTTGCTGCGGCGATAAATTATTCAGGTTTTGCACCTGGTAAAAATTACTTTGGTAGTAATCTTCTATTTTATTATTCACGCGCCATAAGCCCACAGTCTTTGAAAAGTTTTTACTGAATTTATATATGGCTTCGCCGTTTTTAATTATAAACGTTAAGACTTGTCCCCAGTTTACGCCCATCGTACCATCATCTTCTTCAATTAAGGCTTCCAATTCTTCTAAATTGTCCAGGCTTAACGTGGGTAGATCTTCATTTGTATTGCCTTTTTGCTGGGCTTTTTCCAATTGTGTAACGGCATACGCGCCGGCTTCATCTACGGCTTGCATCAAAATAGCGCGCTGCGGAATTTTCAGCGCATCAGGCAAATTAAGATCGCGCACCCTAGGATAACTTTGACTGGCCATACCTGGGCCATCGTGTAACTGTAAAAACATAGTCGATATTTTCTAGGCACTAATATACGTTAATTATTTTCTTGTAATTGTAATCTTTCGTTTCGCCGTAATACGCATTGACCAAATCAAATGGAGTCCACTGGCCATTATCTAAAACTTCAGCGTACACATGGCTGGGGGCGATCGCGCTATTACCTACTATCACAATCCGGCACGGAATACCAGCTGCTTTACAACAAGCCACCGCCGCAATGGTAAAACAATCACAATCACCAGCACCTGGTGTACCGTGAAAATTGTCTTCCATCATGCTGGGGAAACTTTGCAACAGTTCCACTCCTGGTGGATCGTTTTTATACGTTAGGTTATTACGCATGATCCAAAACAACTCTTTGGGCGTTGTATTGCGCGGCGTAAAATCTTCTGCATAATCGAGGCTTTCCTCGATCTGCCGTTGCATCATACCAATCGTATGTGCTATGTTTTGATAAGGTACTTTCATCTTCATTGAGTAAAAATAGCAAAATTGCCGGGTTTGATCCCGGAATGATTAAAAAACCATTACGAAAACCAAAAAATTGCACCCGGCCCTTTGATATATCATAATAACAATTATATTATATAACTATTATAACAAGGGGTACATATAGGGGTAAGTGTAAATAACACTCTAAACAAACAATAAAAAACACCCACATAAACATATATAAGCATGTTTAAGGGGTGTAAAGGGTGTAAGTAAGGGTAAGGTATGGTAGGAATAAAAAAAGCCGCTTAAAGCGGCTTAATTTGTTTTGGTAGGGTTGGTTTATTTTCTAAGAAATTCGAGCATCTCTAATTTTTTATATTGGTGTTCCATATATTTTTCCAGTTCATTGGTCATAGTATTATTTAAATCGGTCTTATGTTTTTGTACAAATTCATTTAGAGTTGATATGCTTTCTGCAAAAGCTTCAAAATCTCTAGTATTGACTTTTAATTTATTGTACTGGCCCATTTGTAGATCAATAAAACCAGTTGGTGTATCTTCATTACCACCTGGAATGAATTTCGTTACACTCATAGTTGCGGTAAAAAACAATTCCTCGTTCTTGCCTTTATTGGCCCATTTGCATTTTCTACTTACGATTTTGGCTTTAGGGACAAATTTTTTGCTGCTGGGGCGTAATTGGGCATCAAATTCTAGTTTCCTTGACTTCATGGTCTATTGGTATTGTGAGTTGATCACCAAACGTAACTTGTTTTGGCTCGTATAAAGTTATATATAAAGACAGTTCATCAGCACTTACCGGATCGTGGTAATGCAAATCTCTTATGTAGTGCTGCAAAAGGTACTGCTTTACTTCAGGATCATGGGCCTGATCAAACGACCAGGCCCATATTCTTTGTACACTTATCATTTTTCAACACTTTCAACCAGCATTAAACGTTCCGGATCAGTTACTAATATATGTAGCCAATGCACAAACGCTTCAAAATGCGCTCGCGTTCCCTGGGGTTTATATAGAATAGTAACTAGTCCGTAGTCTTTAGTCATGATCTTACCAGCCCAGGGCTTTGTAAGATCAGGCTTGCGACCGCCACCCGGTTTTAATGGAATTACCACTTTACACCAGCGGCCGGTGGGGTGCTTTGGGGCGTAATGGTACACCGCGTTTAAATGTGGGTACTGCTCGTAATAATGGCCTAACCATTTATCACTGTTTTCTAACAGTTGAGTTACTGCTAATAAATCATACTTTTTCATAATGTTATAAGTTTTTCGTTGGTTCTAATATATAAAAAACCCCGGATATCAAATCCGGGGTACGAAAAACCTACTAACAATACATCAGAAGATCTATTTCATTTTAGCTTCCAGGCGCGCAATTTGTACGGCCATCTGCTTTTGATTTTCTAATAACTGGTCTACCTGGCTGCGTAATCGCTTTATTTCGCTGCCTACAAACCAGCCCGCGATCGCAATACCAACCGGGCCAATTATTAACCAGGCATCAACCATTACTTTTTCTTTTTGCTAAGTTTTGCTAAAATACCTTTAGCAAGCGCGCGCGGCTGCTTTAGCACCCACCCAGCGGCAAAGGTCAAAAGGTTTACTAATATATCTTCCATAATTATTTTAAGCTATCTAGATATTCCTGATCCTCAGGATCTAATTCATTATATATGTCCATTAGATCATCATAAAAACCTTCTTCGCCGGAATAGGGTGTTGAAATAAATAAATCTAACTGGCCACCGGTATTCATTAAGACATTAAAATCCTCATCTACTAAAAACACATTGCCGCTCATGTTATTGAAACCAATACTAATTCCATACGGGCCGGTAAAATAATCGCGAGCCAGGTCGCTTATTGCACCTAAACTATACAATCGTAATAAATCGCTGGCTTCTCTTAACTCTCTATATCCAAAATCATTGAATTGGGCATAAGCTACATCAGCCATCATAGGCTTATTTGGGCGGCGCGTTGCATTACGCGCTGGATTTTTCATTACACGATCCGGCATCGCACCGCGTTTTTTTACCATACGCTTCACACCCGATCCTTTCATAGTAACGCGAGTTGAAACGCTTTTTACTGCACTTGCTTTAGGTGCTGCTTTTTTGCGCTTCGTGCCGGGCTTGCGCTTCGCGCGCGCTTCAGCCATCATAATACTATTAACCAGCTGCTCCTTCTTTTTAGTAGAGTAGTTCTGGACTTTCAATTTTTTCGCCTGGCGTTTTAACTGATCAACATTTTTTTTCATCAGTTTTGCCTTTGGCCCTAGTTCTGCTTTTTTCTTTACTGCCATGGTGCTAATATAATTAAATGTCTTGATATCCTTGTCCTGGATAATACCTTAATACTTTGTAACGGTTTCCACCCATTCTAAAACTAACATGTACCCAATCCGGCTGGCTATCATTACCAGCTTCCCATATAAGTTGATCGTAGGGCAAATTATTTTTTATGTAATTGAACATGCGCGCATTATCATTGCTTACAATGTCCGCTGCCTGGCCTTTCGTATGCTGGCTTATAGGCGAGGTTGCGCCGCCAATCGCTTTGTTAAGCATTAACGACCTATAACCGCTGGTTATATTGATCGGGACTTTCAAGGCATCGCGCAATGGTTGTAAAACATTTGTTACCAGGGCTTGCAAATTTGCAATTTCAATCGGCCCAGGGTTATTAATAATTCCTTGCTGGTTTGCAGTTTTGCTGCGCGTAAATTCATCTAGGGAAAAGTTTTTACCTAGCATAATACGTTTTTTTCGTGCTGACCGACTTATTAACAATGCAGCCGCCACAATTATAATCGCAGTTTTCCAATTCATTTTTTTATTAAATAGTAAATGGCCAATGCGCCCAGGGCATATTTCCAATACTGGGGTTTAGGTTTGACCGTTACTTCCGGTGCTAACTGAGAATATCCAGCCGGTGGAATTAACACACCAGGCAAACATTCAATACCACCGGTTGTAAGGTTTAAAAAAACACTTTTCGGATCGCAATTTTCTATGTCCATGTCAAATTCGTTTTTGCCCATATTTGCTTCATGCGTTGCAAGGCATTACCGCTTAATTCTTCATTAAACCAGCCGAATAAATCCGTAGGCGCACCAAAATACGGATCACCACCATACAAAAAATAATAGGGCGTTCCATACGCATTATATATATCGATCAGCTGGGCCGCCGTTCTATTTTCCAGTTCAGCAAACAAAGTGCTTTCATCAGTTCCAAAACCGCTCATTGCATTATATAAACGCTGGCCAATTAAATTAGCATCTAGCGTTGGTAATGATCCACCACCGGGAAAATCTAAATCCGCACTGGGATCTTGTTTTTTAAATAAGCCGCTTAATTTATAAACGGCAAAAACGATCGCGCCGGCAATGGCCACGCTGCCTATATCTACACCTGATTTTTTCATTCGTTAAAAAGTAAATTTTGTGCCGTATCGGTAAAATCGACCGGTACTGTTTTATAAACTCCTGGTAAGGTTTCAATACTAAACTGACCGACCAGGCGTATTTGAATACCACCGAAATTACCGATCGCATCTAATAATTTTTGACCTAGCGCACCCAAATCTTTAGGGCGTACTCTAATATCAAAGTTTACCGGGCTTATAGAATAGGGCTGGATATCTATAAAGTCATTACTGACCGCCCGGCCCACTTTAATACCATCAATAAAACAATCAAAATCAAACAAGCCAGCCTTAATACTTGCGCCGGATCTATTTTCAACATCAAAGACCAGGTTAAATTTTAATTCACCACCGGCAAATCCTAATAAACGCAGCTCGCGTATATTAAAATCATAGGCTTCTAACAGTCTTTTTTGGTTTCCTATGTAACGGATCACTCGGAATAATAATACGCCAGTTGCGATCGCTTTAAAAAAATTTGCCTTTACCATAATATATTACATGCGTAAAATCCGGGCGTTCCCTTTGCCTGGCATTCCTGGCCGTGCCTAACCTTATAAAGCTGGCGGCGATCATTGGCCGTTCCCGGTTCTACCTTGCCTTGTTTTTCTAGTCTTTTATATATCCAGTAATCGTTATATCTAATATCGCCAACGCTGGCCACTTTAAAGCCGTTTTTATACACATCGAGTTTTTTATTTTTCAATGTGCTGGGCCTAATTACTACGCCTAATCTTTTTGCTGCTTTACGCTGCTCAGTTAAGATCCGATACATGGTTTACTGGTTCGGGGTTTAGCATTGCTATTGCCGATCTTAAGCCCTGGCGAAATGCTAAATGAGTCATAGTTTTTAACGGATCATCTAAATGGTAATGATCTAATAATACTTGTAACATGTCCTGGGCCGTACTTGCGCCTTTTAAGGCCGGTTCAACATGCGTTTTAAAATAATGCAGTTTATAATCCATAATCCTGGTATATAGTAGATTCTTCGTTTTGTGGTTGCGGCTGCGGCTGCGCTTTCGGCTGGCCATTCATTGCGTTGATCTTGCGTTCCTGGAGTTCAAAATACTTATCGGCCAGGGCCGGTAATAAAGGCGCAATTTGGTTAATGAGGCTGACCGTTCCATCGGCCATTTGCCCAGTTTCCGCATCTTGTATTTCGCTATAACATGCAGCCAGTTCATCTTCGAGTTCCGTTATTTTACGATCGCGCTCGCGTACCATGTATTCCAGGCGTTCGATCTTACTACGATCTTCGAGGGCTTGTTCAAATGTTCTTACCGGTTCCATCACTTTTTCTTCAATTATAGTTTGTACGTTTTCCGCTTCCGCTAATTGGGTTTCCTGGCCTTCACCCTGGATCATTACCACATCACATGCGCCGCGCACTTTTCGGCAAAAGCCCAGGCGGTATGGATATCCAGGGTTTGGGTTGCCGGCAATATATTCTATTGCCTTGTCCATGTCGCGTTCCAGGTTTTTAGTCCAGGTGCGGTGCATGGGGTGAATAATACAATTATCCTTATCCATAATATCGCCGGGGCGATCGCTGAGGAATAAATAGGTATAATTTGCGGCTTTTCGTTTTTCGATCTCGTTTCGTATTGCTTGTATATCCATATTATCCTAGGGCTTCAGGGGTTGTATTCGTATAAAGGGCGTAATGTACATTTAGGAAGTAGTTGCTACTGGACTGTTCTCTAATTGAAAGACCAAAATTATCTTGCAAATACTGGCTAGGCTCAATTAATCCATCCGTTTGATCCGGTACGGCAAATGCTTGATCCTGGGCATTCCCCGGTACACCACCTAGACCATAGTCTTGAAATTGCTTTAATGAGGGCTGCACCTGGCTAGGCGGGTTTGCTAGGTTGCTACTAAACACACTTTCAACATTAGGCGTTGCTGCTGATCCACCATACGTTAAACTAGGCGGCGTTTTATCCGTTACTGGAATAGCTGCGGCCTGGTTTAATTCTACGCGTAGAATTAAACCAACAGTTATAGCTACTGATCTATTACTAATAATATAGGTAGATCTATTTTGCGGCGTATTGTCTATTTCTTGTATTGTTTGATATATACTTACTCCCACGTTTGCGGGATCTTCTATATTCCAAGTGTTTAGAACGGCCGAGCTACTGACATTTATATGGTGTATAAATGGGTGAAAAGCTTGCCCAGTATAAAAACTAATTTGCTGCGTTTCAAAAGGTTGAATCCTACCAGCATGAAGTGAAAATGAATTGTTACCAGAGCTCATTGCATTACCAGCCACATTTATTCCACCACCCGCTGGCGAATAGTCATATCCAAAAATGATAATGTATGAATTGTCCGGTACTACTAAAACCGACTGGCCGCCCATTCCGGTTTGGTACGTTTGATATCTCGCCTTTCCGCAGCGGATATCCTTTTCTATTAATGTAGGTATTGCTATGCTCATAATATAAATTTAAAAAAAAAGGCCGACCAATGGGCCGGCCCTTCTAACCAATATAAACCAAACACAATTAAATTTCGTTTCGGTAATAAACCGTAGTGTTCAAGATTTGGCTTGCACCGCTTGAGTTCGTTACCTTCAATAAGATCGTATCCTGACCAGTTAAACGGCGTGGAAACGGAATAAAGAAAGGAAAGCCACCGGTAAAACCGCCCGTTGCGCTGAGCGCGTAATGGAAGGCTACATCATCATCAATTACAACATCGTTGTTAATAATTAATGTAATGCGCAGCTGGGTAGGATCTACAACAGTTCCAGGTGCTGCGCTCGTAGTTGAGGTCAATAAAATTCCCTCGAATTGCTTCGCTAGACCACTTAAAGAAAGGGTTTGATCCGCACCAGTTGTCGGTACGGTCGTTTGAAACCCTTTTGTTCTAAGTCCCTGGCGATATGATATATCATTCATAGGCATAATTTAGGAATTTAGAATGTTGATCCGGCTGAGAAAATAGTACCGTAACCTTTGAGACCTAGGGTTAAATTTTCACCTACTAAAACGGCTGATCCTTCAGCCAATTCCATAGTAACTTTAAAATTTACCTGGGGCGGAATAACAATATCCGTTAATAAACGTATCTCTACATTATTGCTTGAAGTTACGCCACTATGTAAACGATCAAAAGCTAAACCACGGTTTGTAGAATTAAATGCAATATTAAAATCTTTTAATACGACCTGATTACCAACCGTAATGTTTATGTTACTATGTCCACTAAAACCAGGGGTAATATTTCCTGATACATAAATAGACTTAATCACCATTGATTCGCTAGAGTCCAGCTTGTTTGTAGTCAAGTTAGACTGCAAATCATTTTTTCCAGCAAACGTTTGAAAAAAGTTATAGTTAGCTTGACCAGCGGCTGCCGTTATGCTATCATAAATATAACGCGTTGTTTGCTGCCCTGGCATGGTTGCGCCTAACTTGGCGTTTACCATGTTTAATTTCCCTACTTGACTCATTAGATTGAAGTATTAAAGTTTAATAGTACACCAGTTCCAAACAAATAACATCCAAGACGAATAGATTGCGCTGCTCGCGTATTTGTAACCAGTGGTTTAGCAACTACTTTAAATTCTACTTGAGGTGGAATTAAAATACCTACACCCTCTAGATCTACAACAGAACTACCGGCTGCACCATCATTAAAAAATGCTTGCTGACCAGCAAATTCTACAACTACATCTTTCATCACGGTTTTATTACCTATGATCAAATCAAATTTAACTGACTCACCATTTAAGGCAGCAAAATTTTCACCATCCGCTGCATCAGGTACAAAAAATGCGATTTTCTCTACCAATAACGCCTCATCTACCTGGAATTGGTTTCCGTTTGCGCCTAGGTTAGTAAGTGGAAAGCTGCGCGCCGCTGCACCTTCAAAAAGGGTGTGCTGCGTTGCGGCCGTTACCGACTGATCGTAAATAACGCGCGTTGTCGCTTGCATGTACTTTAAACTAGATAAGCCCAGTTTATTAGCTACATACAAAATCTTGTCTTGCGCCTGGACATTGCCTTTTACATTGCGTGCCGGCATGTTTGCTGCTACTGACATAATTTTATTTTTTAATTAGTTAGTAACTGAATTTATAGTCCCGGTACTTCGTATCCTGACAAAGTGTAGTTTGAGGCGTACACATCGCTAGGGCCTTCTTGCAAGTACATGCTGCCTGGCGTATCGTAACCAGCTAAAAAGCCACCTACACCTGGTAAAGCACTCAATACTTTAGGGCCAGCATATCCAGCCATTCCAGCTGCAATTTCCGGCTGCTTGAAAAATAGTGAAGTTGCAATAGATCCTACTAGACCTGAGTACGGCCCAAATCCACCTGGAATTGCTTTTCCAGCGGTATTAGTTAATGCGCTGGCGATAACACCACCTAGACCAGCTTTTACTGCGGTCATGGTTGCTGCATTTACTTTGCTAGCGGTAATTTTTTGGCCCATTGAGCGGCGGCGCGTTCTGCGTACCGGGGCTTTGCGAGTTGTTCTGCGGCGTGCTGCCATAATCAATTAATTTTTAGTTAGTGTAAATATATAAAAAAAAGTTTAATGCCTAGATTGATCCTGGATAATCGCTTCTATTTGGTCGATATTCATAATAAACCGTTCCAGCATCGGTAAAACGTTTACCAGGGGGCATCGCATATAGTTTTGCATCGCGTTCTATATCTCTAGCACCCATCATCGCAGTAATGCTGCCCTGGTTTGCACCCGGATCTAACGCAGTCGCGCTCGTTTGATTTTTTTTTTCAATGATTGGTACAACACTAGTATTTTGTTTTGGCCATATACGATCCTGGATCTCTTTTTTGCGCTGGGCATAAAAGCCGTTGATCGTATCCTGATCAAAGTTTTGTTTCAATACCTTTTTGTATAAATCCTCAGTTCGCATTTGAACATTTGCAATGCGCTTAGTTTCGCTTAACATAAACGCCTGGATATTTTTTTTGTCTTTGATTTGCTCCTTTGCATCATCAATAAAACGCTTCTTAATAGTTCCATCAATAATAGGGGCTTCTAACAATTTAATTTCAGCACCCAGCTTGCGAATTTCCAACCATAGATCGCACATATCTAGCCAGCGTTGGCGGCTGCCTGGGCTTAACGGTACTTTATTAAAAACCGCTGGCCGCTTCCATGCATACCAAAACCAGGGACACGCTTTTTGTTCATAGTCCTCAATGTCGCGGCGATCTACAATGTTGCCGGTATTATCCAGGGGTTCTATATTACCTACATTCATAGGGCTTTTTTTGCCCCATCGGTTTAGTAAGTAGATCCCCAGGCCGGTTAATAACAATTCTTCCATTATTTCTTAATTAGGAAATAAGCTAACAAGGCAGCACCGGCATACATTAAAGTAGTGCTGCTAAATGCTGGCAACATAATTTTTCTTTGTTGGTACACCTGGCTAAAACGACTTAAGGCCATGGCTTCTAAGTTGTTTTTTTGCGCCGTTGCATTAAGTAGATCGCCACTGATCATAGCCAGTTGCTGGTCTATTTGCTGCGGCGATAAATTATTCAGGTTTTGCACCTGGTAAAAATTACTTTGGTAGTAATCTTCTATTTTATTATTCACGCGCCATAAGCCCACAGTCTTTGAAAAGTTTTTACTGAATTTATATATGGCTTCGCCGTTTTTAATTATAAACGTTAAGACTTGTCCCCAGTTTACGCCCATCGTACCATCATCTTCTTCAATTAAGGCTTCCAATTCTTCTAAATTGTCCAGGCTTAACGTGGGTAGATCTTCATTTGTATTGCCTTTTTGCTGGGCTTTTTCCAATTGTGTAACGGCATACGCGCCGGCTTCATCTACGGCTTGCATCAAAATAGCGCGCTGCGGAATTTTCAGCGCATCAGGCAAATTAAGATCGCGCACCCTAGGATAACTTTGACTGGCCATACCTGGGCCATCGTGTAACTGTAAAAACATAGTCGATATTTTCTAGGCACTAATATACGTTAATTATTTTCTTGTAATTGTAATCTTTCGTTTCGCCGTAATACGCATTGACCAAATCAAATGGAGTCCACTGGCCATTATCTAAAACTTCAGCGTACACATGGCTGGGGGCGATCGCGCTATTACCTACTATCACAATCCGGCACGGAATACCAGCTGCTTTACAACAAGCCACCGCCGCAATGGTAAAACAATCACAATCACCAGCACCTGGTGTACCGTGAAAATTGTCTTCCATCATGCTGGGGAAACTTTGCAACAGTTCCACTCCTGGTGGATCGTTTTTATACGTTAGGTTATTACGCATGATCCAAAACAACTCTTTGGGCGTTGTATTGCGCGGCGTAAAATCTTCTGCATAATCGAGGCTTTCCTCGATCTGCCGTTGCATCATACCAATCGTATGTGCTATGTTTTGATAAGGTACTTTCATCTTCATTGAGTAAAAATAGCAAAATTGCCGGGTTTGATCCCGGAATGATTAAAAAACCATTACGAAAACCAAAAAATTGCACCCGGCCCTTTGATATATCATAATAACAATTATATTATATAACTATTATAACAAGGGGTACATATAGGGGTAAGTGTAAATAACACTCTAAACAAACAATAAAAAACACCCACATAAACATATATAAGCATGTTTAAGGGGTGTAAAGGGTGTAAGTAAGGGTAAGGTATGGTAGGAATAAAAAAAGCCGCTTAAAGCGGCTTAATTTGTTTTGGTAGGGTTGGTTTATTTTCTAAGAAATTCGAGCATCTCTAATTTTTTATATTGGTGTTCCATATATTTTTCCAGTTCATTGGTCATAGTATTATTTAAATCGGTCTTATGTTTTTGTACAAATTCATTTAGAGTTGATATGCTTTCTGCAAAAGCTTCAAAATCTCTAGTATTGACTTTTAATTTATTGTACTGGCCCATTTGTAGATCAATAAAACCAGTTGGTGTATCTTCATTACCACCTGGAATGAATTTCGTTACACTCATAGTTGCGGTAAAAAACAATTCCTCGTTCTTGCCTTTATTGGCCCATTTGCATTTTCTACTTACGATTTTGGCTTTAGGGACAAATTTTTTGCTGCTGGGGCGTAATTGGGCATCAAATTCTAGTTTCCTTGACTTCATGGTCTATTGGTATTGTGAGTTGATCACCAAACGTAACTTGTTTTGGCTCGTATAAAGTTATATATAAAGACAGTTCATCAGCACTTACCGGATCGTGGTAATGCAAATCTCTTATGTAGTGCTGCAAAAGGTACTGCTTTACTTCAGGATCATGGGCCTGATCAAACGACCAGGCCCATATTCTTTGTACACTTATCATTTTTCAACACTTTCAACCAGCATTAAACGTTCCGGATCAGTTACTAATATATGTAGCCAATGCACAAACGCTTCAAAATGCGCTCGCGTTCCCTGGGGTTTATATAGAATAGTAACTAGTCCGTAGTCTTTAGTCATGATCTTACCAGCCCAGGGCTTTGTAAGATCAGGCTTGCGACCGCCACCCGGTTTTAATGGAATTACCACTTTACACCAGCGGCCGGTGGGGTGCTTTGGGGCGTAATGGTACACCGCGTTTAAATGTGGGTACTGCTCGTAATAATGGCCTAACCATTTATCACTGTTTTCTAACAGTTGAGTTACTGCTAATAAATCATACTTTTTCATAATGTTATAAGTTTTTCGTTGGTTCTAATATATAAAAAACCCCGGATATCAAATCCGGGGTACGAAAAACCTACTAACAATACATCAGAAGATCTATTTCATTTTAGCTTCCAGGCGCGCAATTTGTACGGCCATCTGCTTTTGATTTTCTAATAACTGGTCTACCTGGCTGCGTAATCGCTTTATTTCGCTGCCTACAAACCAGCCCGCGATCGCAATACCAACCGGGCCAATTATTAACCAGGCATCAACCATTACTTTTTCTTTTTGCTAAGTTTTGCTAAAATACCTTTAGCAAGCGCGCGCGGCTGCTTTAGCACCCACCCAGCGGCAAAGGTCAAAAGGTTTACTAATATATCTTCCATAATTATTTTAAGCTATCTAGATATTCCTGATCCTCAGGATCTAATTCATTATATATGTCCATTAGATCATCATAAAAACCTTCTTCGCCGGAATAGGGTGTTGAAATAAATAAATCTAACTGGCCACCGGTATTCATTAAGACATTAAAATCCTCATCTACTAAAAACACATTGCCGCTCATGTTATTGAAACCAATACTAATTCCATACGGGCCGGTAAAATAATCGCGAGCCAGGTCGCTTATTGCACCTAAACTATACAATCGTAATAAATCGCTGGCTTCTCTTAACTCTCTATATCCAAAATCATTGAATTGGGCATAAGCTACATCAGCCATCATAGGCTTATTTGGGCGGCGCGTTGCATTACGCGCTGGATTTTTCATTACACGATCCGGCATCGCACCGCGTTTTTTTACCATACGCTTCACACCCGATCCTTTCATAGTAACGCGAGTTGAAACGCTTTTTACTGCACTTGCTTTAGGTGCTGCTTTTTTGCGCTTCGTGCCGGGCTTGCGCTTCGCGCGCGCTTCAGCCATCATAATACTATTAACCAGCTGCTCCTTCTTTTTAGTAGAGTAGTTCTGGACTTTCAATTTTTTCGCCTGGCGTTTTAACTGATCAACATTTTTTTTCATCAGTTTTGCCTTTGGCCCTAGTTCTGCTTTTTTCTTTACTGCCATGGTGCTAATATAATTAAATGTCTTGATATCCTTGTCCTGGATAATACCTTAATACTTTGTAACGGTTTCCACCCATTCTAAAACTAACATGTACCCAATCCGGCTGGCTATCATTACCAGCTTCCCATATAAGTTGATCGTAGGGCAAATTATTTTTTATGTAATTGAACATGCGCGCATTATCATTGCTTACAATGTCCGCTGCCTGGCCTTTCGTATGCTGGCTTATAGGCGAGGTTGCGCCGCCAATCGCTTTGTTAAGCATTAACGACCTATAACCGCTGGTTATATTGATCGGGACTTTCAAGGCATCGCGCAATGGTTGTAAAACATTTGTTACCAGGGCTTGCAAATTTGCAATTTCAATCGGCCCAGGGTTATTAATAATTCCTTGCTGGTTTGCAGTTTTGCTGCGCGTAAATTCATCTAGGGAAAAGTTTTTACCTAGCATAATACGTTTTTTTCGTGCTGACCGACTTATTAACAATGCAGCCGCCACAATTATAATCGCAGTTTTCCAATTCATTTTTTTATTAAATAGTAAATGGCCAATGCGCCCAGGGCATATTTCCAATACTGGGGTTTAGGTTTGACCGTTACTTCCGGTGCTAACTGAGAATATCCAGCCGGTGGAATTAACACACCAGGCAAACATTCAATACCACCGGTTGTAAGGTTTAAAAAAACACTTTTCGGATCGCAATTTTCTATGTCCATGTCAAATTCGTTTTTGCCCATATTTGCTTCATGCGTTGCAAGGCATTACCGCTTAATTCTTCATTAAACCAGCCGAATAAATCCGTAGGCGCACCAAAATACGGATCACCACCATACAAAAAATAATAGGGCGTTCCATACGCATTATATATATCGATCAGCTGGGCCGCCGTTCTATTTTCCAGTTCAGCAAACAAAGTGCTTTCATCAGTTCCAAAACCGCTCATTGCATTATATAAACGCTGGCCAATTAAATTAGCATCTAGCGTTGGTAATGATCCACCACCGGGAAAATCTAAATCCGCACTGGGATCTTGTTTTTTAAATAAGCCGCTTAATTTATAAACGGCAAAAACGATCGCGCCGGCAATGGCCACGCTGCCTATATCTACACCTGATTTTTTCATTCGTTAAAAAGTAAATTTTGTGCCGTATCGGTAAAATCGACCGGTACTGTTTTATAAACTCCTGGTAAGGTTTCAATACTAAACTGACCGACCAGGCGTATTTGAATACCACCGAAATTACCGATCGCATCTAATAATTTTTGACCTAGCGCACCCAAATCTTTAGGGCGTACTCTAATATCAAAGTTTACCGGGCTTATAGAATAGGGCTGGATATCTATAAAGTCATTACTGACCGCCCGGCCCACTTTAATACCATCAATAAAACAATCAAAATCAAACAAGCCAGCCTTAATACTTGCGCCGGATCTATTTTCAACATCAAAGACCAGGTTAAATTTTAATTCACCACCGGCAAATCCTAATAAACGCAGCTCGCGTATATTAAAATCATAGGCTTCTAACAGTCTTTTTTGGTTTCCTATGTAACGGATCACTCGGAATAATAATACGCCAGTTGCGATCGCTTTAAAAAAATTTGCCTTTACCATAATATATTACATGCGTAAAATCCGGGCGTTCCCTTTGCCTGGCATTCCTGGCCGTGCCTAACCTTATAAAGCTGGCGGCGATCATTGGCCGTTCCCGGTTCTACCTTGCCTTGTTTTTCTAGTCTTTTATATATCCAGTAATCGTTATATCTAATATCGCCAACGCTGGCCACTTTAAAGCCGTTTTTATACACATCGAGTTTTTTATTTTTCAATGTGCTGGGCCTAATTACTACGCCTAATCTTTTTGCTGCTTTACGCTGCTCAGTTAAGATCCGATACATGGTTTACTGGTTCGGGGTTTAGCATTGCTATTGCCGATCTTAAGCCCTGGCGAAATGCTAAATGAGTCATAGTTTTTAACGGATCATCTAAATGGTAATGATCTAATAATACTTGTAACATGTCCTGGGCCGTACTTGCGCCTTTTAAGGCCGGTTCAACATGCGTTTTAAAATAATGCAGTTTATAATCCATAATCCTGGTATATAGTAGATTCTTCGTTTTGTGGTTGCGGCTGCGGCTGCGCTTTCGGCTGGCCATTCATTGCGTTGATCTTGCGTTCCTGGAGTTCAAAATACTTATCGGCCAGGGCCGGTAATAAAGGCGCAATTTGGTTAATGAGGCTGACCGTTCCATCGGCCATTTGCCCAGTTTCCGCATCTTGTATTTCGCTATAACATGCAGCCAGTTCATCTTCGAGTTCCGTTATTTTACGATCGCGCTCGCGTACCATGTATTCCAGGCGTTCGATCTTACTACGATCTTCGAGGGCTTGTTCAAATGTTCTTACCGGTTCCATCACTTTTTCTTCAATTATAGTTTGTACGTTTTCCGCTTCCGCTAATTGGGTTTCCTGGCCTTCACCCTGGATCATTACCACATCACATGCGCCGCGCACTTTTCGGCAAAAGCCCAGGCGGTATGGATATCCAGGGTTTGGGTTGCCGGCAATATATTCTATTGCCTTGTCCATGTCGCGTTCCAGGTTTTTAGTCCAGGTGCGGTGCATGGGGTGAATAATACAATTATCCTTATCCATAATATCGCCGGGGCGATCGCTGAGGAATAAATAGGTATAATTTGCGGCTTTTCGTTTTTCGATCTCGTTTCGTATTGCTTGTATATCCATATTATCCTAGGGCTTCAGGGGTTGTATTCGTATAAAGGGCGTAATGTACATTTAGGAAGTAGTTGCTACTGGACTGTTCTCTAATTGAAAGACCAAAATTATCTTGCAAATACTGGCTAGGCTCAATTAATCCATCCGTTTGATCCGGTACGGCAAATGCTTGATCCTGGGCATTCCCCGGTACACCACCTAGACCATAGTCTTGAAATTGCTTTAATGAGGGCTGCACCTGGCTAGGCGGGTTTGCTAGGTTGCTACTAAACACACTTTCAACATTAGGCGTTGCTGCTGATCCACCATACGTTAAACTAGGCGGCGTTTTATCCGTTACTGGAATAGCTGCGGCCTGGTTTAATTCTACGCGTNGNATTAAACCAACAGTTATAGCTACTGATCTATTACTAATAATATAGGTAGATCTATTTTGCGGCGTATTGTCTATTTCTTGTATTGTTTGATATATACTTACTCCCACGTTTGCGGGATCTTCTATATTCCAAGTGTTTAGAACGGCCGAGCTACTGACATTTATATGGTGTATAAATGGGTGAAAAGCTTGCCCAGTATAAAAACTAATTTGCTGCGTTTCAAAAGGTTGAATCCTACCAGCATGAAGTGAAAATGAATTGTTACCAGAGCTCATTGCATTACCAGCCACATTTATTCCACCACCCGCTGGCGAATAGTCATATCCAAAAATGATAATGTATGAATTGTCCGGTACTACTAAAACCGACTGGCCGCCCATTCCGGTTTGGTACGTTTGATATCTCGCCTTTCCGCAGCGGATATCCTTTTCTATTAATGTAGGTATTGCTATGCTCATAATATAAATTTAAAAAAAAAGGCCGACCAATGGGCCGGCCCTTCTAACCAATATAAACCAAACACAATTAAATTTCGTTTCGGTAATAAACCGTAGTGTTCAAGATTTGGCTTGCACCGCTTGAGTTCGTTACCTTCAATAAGATCGTATCCTGACCAGTTAAACGGCGTGGAAACGGAATAAAGAAAGGAAAGCCACCGGTAAAACCGCCCGTTGCGCTGAGCGCGTAATGGAAGGCTACATCATCATCAATTACAACATCGTTGTTAATAATTAATGTAATGCGCAGCTGGGTAGGATCTACAACAGTTCCAGGTGCTGCGCTCGTAGTTGAGGTCAATAAAATTCCCTCGAATTGCTTCGCTAGACCACTTAAAGAAAGGGTTTGATCCGCACCAGTTGTCGGTACGGTCGTTTGAAACCCTTTTGTTCTAAGTCCCTGGCGATATGATATATCATTCATAGGCATAATTTAGGAATTTAGAATGTTGATCCGGCTGAGAAAATAGTACCGTAACCTTTGAGACCTAGGGTTAAATTTTCACCTACTAAAACGGCTGATCCTTCAGCCAATTCCATAGTAACTTTAAAATTTACCTGGGGCGGAATAACAATATCCGTTAATAAACGTATCTCTACATTATTGCTTGAAGTTACGCCACTATGTAAACGATCAAAAGCTAAACCACGGTTTGTAGAATTAAATGCAATATTAAAATCTTTTAATACGACCTGATTACCAACCGTAATGTTTATGTTACTATGTCCACTAAAACCAGGGGTAATATTTCCTGATACATAAATAGACTTAATCACCATTGATTCGCTAGAGTCCAGCTTGTTTGTAGTCAAGTTAGACTGCAAATCATTTTTTCCAGCAAACGTTTGAAAAAAGTTATAGTTAGCTTGACCAGCGGCTGCCGTTATGCTATCATAAATATAACGCGTTGTTTGCTGCCCTGGCATGGTTGCGCCTAACTTGGCGTTTACCATGTTTAATTTCCCTACTTGACTCATTAGATTGAAGTATTAAAGTTTAATAGTACACCAGTTCCAAACAAATAACATCCAAGACGAATAGATTGCGCTGCTCGCGTATTTGTAACCAGTGGTTTAGCAACTACTTTAAATTCTACTTGAGGTGGAATTAAAATACCTACACCCTCTAGATCTACAACAGAACTACCGGCTGCACCATCATTAAAAAATGCTTGCTGACCAGCAAATTCTACAACTACATCTTTCATCACGGTTTTATTACCTATGATCAAATCAAATTTAACTGACTCACCATTTAAGGCAGCAAAATTTTCACCATCCGCTGCATCAGGTACAAAAAATGCGATTTTCTCTACCAATAACGCCTCATCTACCTGGAATTGGTTTCCGTTTGCGCCTAGGTTAGTAAGTGGAAAGCTGCGCGCCGCTGCACCTTCAAAAAGGGTGTGCTGCGTTGCGGCCGTTACCGACTGATCGTAAATAACGCGCGTTGTCGCTTGCATGTACTTTAAACTAGATAAGCCCAGTTTATTAGCTACATACAAAATCTTGTCTTGCGCCTGGACATTGCCTTTTACATTGCGTGCCGGCATGTTTGCTGCTACTGACATAATTTTATTTTTTAATTAGTTAGTAACTGAATTTATAGTCCCGGTACTTCGTATCCTGACAAAGTGTAGTTTGAGGCGTACACATCGCTAGGGCCTTCTTGCAAGTACATGCTGCCTGGCGTATCGTAACCAGCTAAAAAGCCACCTACACCTGGTAAAGCACTCAATACTTTAGGGCCAGCATATCCAGCCATTCCAGCTGCAATTTCCGGCTGCTTGAAAAATAGTGAAGTTGCAATAGATCCTACTAGACCTGAGTACGGCCCAAATCCACCTGGAATTGCTTTTCCAGCGGTATTAGTTAATGCGCTGGCGATAACACCACCTAGACCAGCTTTTACTGCGGTCATGGTTGCTGCATTTACTTTGCTAGCGGTAATTTTTTGGCCCATTGAGCGGCGGCGCGTTCTGCGTACCGGGGCTTTGCGAGTTGTTCTGCGGCGTGCTGCCATAATCAATTAATTTTTAGTTAGTGTAAATATATAAAAAAAAGTTTAATGCCTAGATTGATCCTGGATAATCGCTTCTATTTGGTCGATATTCATAATAAACCGTTCCAGCATCGGTAAAACGTTTACCAGGGGGCATCGCATATAGTTTTGCATCGCGTTCTATATCTCTAGCACCCATCATCGCAGTAATGCTGCCCTGGTTTGCACCCGGATCTAACGCAGTCGCGCTCGTTTGATTTTTTTTTTCAATGATTGGTACAACACTAGTATTTTGTTTTGGCCATATACGATCCTGGATCTCTTTTTTGCGCTGGGCATAAAAGCCGTTGATCGTATCCTGATCAAAGTTTTGTTTCAATACCTTTTTGTATAAATCCTCAGTTCGCATTTGAACATTTGCAATGCGCTTAGTTTCGCTTAACATAAACGCCTGGATATTTTTTTTGTCTTTGATTTGCTCCTTTGCATCATCAATAAAACGCTTCTTAATAGTTCCATCAATAATAGGGGCTTCTAACAATTTAATTTCAGCACCCAGCTTGCGAATTTCCAACCATAGATCGCACATATCTAGCCAGCGTTGGCGGCTGCCTGGGCTTAACGGTACTTTATTAAAAACCGCTGGCCGCTTCCATGCATACCAAAACCAGGGACACGCTTTTTGTTCATAGTCCTCAATGTCGCGGCGATCTACAATGTTGCCGGTATTATCCAGGGGTTCTATATTACCTACATTCATAGGGCTTTTTTTGCCCCATCGGTTTAGTAAGTAGATCCCCAGGCCGGTTAATAACAATTCTTCCATTATTTCTTAATTAGGAAATAAGCTAACAAGGCAGCACCGGCATACATTAAAGTAGTGCTGCTAAATGCTGGCAACATAATTTTTCTTTGTTGGTACACCTGGCTAAAACGACTTAAGGCCATGGCTTCTAAGTTGTTTTTTTGCGCCGTTGCATTAAGTAGATCGCCACTGATCATAGCCAGTTGCTGGTCTATTTGCTGCGGCGATAAATTATTCAGGTTTTGCACCTGGTAAAAATTACTTTGGTAGTAATCTTCTATTTTATTATTCACGCGCCATAAGCCCACAGTCTTTGAAAAGTTTTTACTGAATTTATATATGGCTTCGCCGTTTTTAATTATAAACGTTAAGACTTGTCCCCAGTTTACGCCCATCGTACCATCATCTTCTTCAATTAAGGCTTCCAATTCTTCTAAATTGTCCAGGCTTAACGTGGGTAGATCTTCATTTGTATTGCCTTTTTGCTGGGCTTTTTCCAATTGTGTAACGGCATACGCGCCGGCTTCATCTACGGCTTGCATCAAAATAGCGCGCTGCGGAATTTTCAGCGCATCAGGCAAATTAAGATCGCGCACCCTAGGATAACTTTGACTGGCCATACCTGGGCCATCGTGTAACTGTAAAAACATAGTCGATATTTTCTAGGCACTAATATACGTTAATTATTTTCTTGTAATTGTAATCTTTCGTTTCGCCGTAATACGCATTGACCAAATCAAATGGAGTCCACTGGCCATTATCTAAAACTTCAGCGTACACATGGCTGGGGGCGATCGCGCTATTACCTACTATCACAATCCGGCACGGAATACCAGCTGCTTTACAACAAGCCACCGCCGCAATGGTAAAACAATCACAATCACCAGCACCTGGTGTACCGTGAAAATTGTCTTCCATCATGCTGGGGAAACTTTGCAACAGTTCCACTCCTGGTGGATCGTTTTTATACGTTAGGTTATTACGCATGATCCAAAACAACTCTTTGGGCGTTGTATTGCGCGGCGTAAAATCTTCTGCATAATCGAGGCTTTCCTCGATCTGCCGTTGCATCATACCAATCGTATGTGCTATGTTTTGATAAGGTACTTTCATCTTCATTGAGTAAAAATAGCAAAATTGCCGGGTTTGATCCCGGAATGATTAAAAAACCATTACGAAAACCAAAAAATTGCACCCGGCCCTTTGATATATCATAATAACAATTATATTATATAACTATTATAACAAGGGGTACATATAGGGGTAAGTGTAAATAACACTCTAAACAAACAATAAAAAACACCCACATAAACATATATAAGCATGTTTAAGGGGTGTAAAGGGTGTAAGTAAGGGTAAGGTATGGTAGGAATAAAAAAAGCCGCTTAAAGCGGCTTAATTTGTTTTGGTAGGGTTGGTTTATTTTCTAAGAAATTCGAGCATCTCTAATTTTTTATATTGGTGTTCCATATATTTTTCCAGTTCATTGGTCATAGTATTATTTAAATCGGTCTTATGTTTTTGTACAAATTCATTTAGAGTTGATATGCTTTCTGCAAAAGCTTCAAAATCTCTAGTATTGACTTTTAATTTATTGTACTGGCCCATTTGTAGATCAATAAAACCAGTTGGTGTATCTTCATTACCACCTGGAATGAATTTCGTTACACTCATAGTTGCGGTAAAAAACAATTCCTCGTTCTTGCCTTTATTGGCCCATTTGCATTTTCTACTTACGATTTTGGCTTTAGGGACAAATTTTTTGCTGCTGGGGCGTAATTGGGCATCAAATTCTAGTTTCCTTGACTTCATGGTCTATTGGTATTGTGAGTTGATCACCAAACGTAACTTGTTTTGGCTCGTATAAAGTTATATATAAAGACAGTTCATCAGCACTTACCGGATCGTGGTAATGCAAATCTCTTATGTAGTGCTGCAAAAGGTACTGCTTTACTTCAGGATCATGGGCCTGATCAAACGACCAGGCCCATATTCTTTGTACACTTATCATTTTTCAACACTTTCAACCAGCATTAAACGTTCCGGATCAGTTACTAATATATGTAGCCAATGCACAAACGCTTCAAAATGCGCTCGCGTTCCCTGGGGTTTATATAGAATAGTAACTAGTCCGTAGTCTTTAGTCATGATCTTACCAGCCCAGGGCTTTGTAAGATCAGGCTTGCGACCGCCACCCGGTTTTAATGGAATTACCACTTTACACCAGCGGCCGGTGGGGTGCTTTGGGGCGTAATGGTACACCGCGTTTAAATGTGGGTACTGCTCGTAATAATGGCCTAACCATTTATCACTGTTTTCTAACAGTTGAGTTACTGCTAATAAATCATACTTTTTCATAATGTTATAAGTTTTTCGTTGGTTCTAATATATAAAAAACCCCGGATATCAAATCCGGGGTACGAAAAACCTACTAACAATACATCAGAAGATCTATTTCATTTTAGCTTCCAGGCGCGCAATTTGTACGGCCATCTGCTTTTGATTTTCTAATAACTGGTCTACCTGGCTGCGTAATCGCTTTATTTCGCTGCCTACAAACCAGCCCGCGATCGCAATACCAACCGGGCCAATTATTAACCAGGCATCAACCATTACTTTTTCTTTTTGCTAAGTTTTGCTAAAATACCTTTAGCAAGCGCGCGCGGCTGCTTTAGCACCCACCCAGCGGCAAAGGTCAAAAGGTTTACTAATATATCTTCCATAATTATTTTAAGCTATCTAGATATTCCTGATCCTCAGGATCTAATTCATTATATATGTCCATTAGATCATCATAAAAACCTTCTTCGCCGGAATAGGGTGTTGAAATAAATAAATCTAACTGGCCACCGGTATTCATTAAGACATTAAAATCCTCATCTACTAAAAACACATTGCCGCTCATGTTATTGAAACCAATACTAATTCCATACGGGCCGGTAAAATAATCGCGAGCCAGGTCGCTTATTGCACCTAAACTATACAATCGTAATAAATCGCTGGCTTCTCTTAACTCTCTATATCCAAAATCATTGAATTGGGCATAAGCTACATCAGCCATCATAGGCTTATTTGGGCGGCGCGTTGCATTACGCGCTGGATTTTTCATTACACGATCCGGCATCGCACCGCGTTTTTTTACCATACGCTTCACACCCGATCCTTTCATAGTAACGCGAGTTGAAACGCTTTTTACTGCACTTGCTTTAGGTGCTGCTTTTTTGCGCTTCGTGCCGGGCTTGCGCTTCGCGCGCGCTTCAGCCATCATAATACTATTAACCAGCTGCTCCTTCTTTTTAGTAGAGTAGTTCTGGACTTTCAATTTTTTCGCCTGGCGTTTTAACTGATCAACATTTTTTTTCATCAGTTTTGCCTTTGGCCCTAGTTCTGCTTTTTTCTTTACTGCCATGGTGCTAATATAATTAAATGTCTTGATATCCTTGTCCTGGATAATACCTTAATACTTTGTAACGGTTTCCACCCATTCTAAAACTAACATGTACCCAATCCGGCTGGCTATCATTACCAGCTTCCCATATAAGTTGATCGTAGGGCAAATTATTTTTTATGTAATTGAACATGCGCGCATTATCATTGCTTACAATGTCCGCTGCCTGGCCTTTCGTATGCTGGCTTATAGGCGAGGTTGCGCCGCCAATCGCTTTGTTAAGCATTAACGACCTATAACCGCTGGTTATATTGATCGGGACTTTCAAGGCATCGCGCAATGGTTGTAAAACATTTGTTACCAGGGCTTGCAAATTTGCAATTTCAATCGGCCCAGGGTTATTAATAATTCCTTGCTGGTTTGCAGTTTTGCTGCGCGTAAATTCATCTAGGGAAAAGTTTTTACCTAGCATAATACGTTTTTTTCGTGCTGACCGACTTATTAACAATGCAGCCGCCACAATTATAATCGCAGTTTTCCAATTCATTTTTTTATTAAATAGTAAATGGCCAATGCGCCCAGGGCATATTTCCAATACTGGGGTTTAGGTTTGACCGTTACTTCCGGTGCTAACTGAGAATATCCAGCCGGTGGAATTA
>JGI20157J14317_10001041_pt1 | contig 26699 bp, 31 predicted proteins | sample COG_07_FD_14317 | JGI IMG/M metagenome (IMG submission 14317)
CTGGATATTTAGTTGATAAAAATAAAGATAAAAAATTATTCGTTTTTATAATGAACGATAAGGCAGCAAATAAATCTTACGATTTTCAAAATGATTTGATTAATTTAGCATTTGAATCTATTTAAAATTATTGCTCAGGGACTAATAAGATGATAAAAAAAATATTTACATTTATTGCATTGTTGATGTTCACTTCATTGTCACAATCAATAGAACTTGTTAACGAGGAGAAAGGAAAAATGCAAGATAAAGAGATAAAAGAGTTAATTATCACAGATAATAAAGTTGGAGAAGGAAGAGAAGCAGAGAAGGGACTTACAGTCACCGTCCATTACACAGGCTGGCTTTATGAAAAAGGAGAGAAAACTTCTAAATTTGATAGTTCGGTTGATAGAAGAGAGCCATTTAGTTTTGTCTTAGGGGTAGGTCAAGTCATCAAAGGTTGGGATCAGGGAGTAAGCGGAATGCAAGTTGGCGGAAGCCGAACAATTATAATTCCATCTGATATGGGATATGGTTCAAGGGGAGCTGGAAATGTGATACCTCCAAACTCAGACCTTATATTTGATGTTGAGCTTATTGAGATCCAGTAGTATTGAAAACTAGAATAAAATGGATGCAGGATGTAAGTTTTAATGGCCTATCCGAGACAGGTCATGAAGTAACATTGGATGGCCCAAAAGAGCTTGGTGGTAGAGATTTAGGTATGAGACCGATGGAGATGATTTTGATCGGCATGGGAGGATGTACTTCATTCGATGTAGTTACAATTTTAAAAAAATCAAGACAAAATGTAACGGAATGTATTGCAGAAATCGATGCAACGCGTGCAGATGAAGTGCCCAAAGTTTTTACAAGCATTCATATTCGATTTCTGATCAAAGGCATTAATCTTCAAAAAAAAGTTGTTGAAAGAGCAATTGAATTATCTGCAAAAAAATATTGCTCAGCTTCAATCATGCTAAGCAAGAGTGTTGAAATAACCCATGACTTTGTAATTACCGAGGAATAACTTTCATTTTTAAACTGTTTTTTGATTTAATTATATTAATTAAACGATCAATATTTGGATGACTTCCGGGGCTCTTTTTTGCGTCATTTGTATATTCTGCAAATAACTCTAAACCTTTTTGGGCTGCCTGAAAATTAATGACATTGAAAGTTTTGTAAAGGTAAAAATAAACTTTTAAAGATCCCTGAGTTCCAGGTAAATTATCAATTTTATCAGTGAAGTTATCCTCTAAGTCGTAAAGCTCTATTTTTTCTAGATTAGTGATATCTGGAAGGGTTTCTATTACATCTTTAAATTTCAATAACATAAACTTAAATCTTGTATGTGATAGTAGTCATAATTTTAGAAGTAAAATTCATGACTTTTTTGATAGATTTTGGAAGTTCTGCCGCCCCTAATTTTTTCGCCGATATTTCATGTTGGCATTCATCAGATCTCATTTGTTCAAGTATTTTTTTTGTTTTGATATCTTCTTTTGATAATTTAACAATATGGCTGTCAAGATGAGAAGAAACTTGTTTTTCTGTCTCAGCTAAAAATCCTAAGTTGTATTTATTATCAATAATGCTTGCAATACCACCGATGCCAATGGATCCAAAATAAAGCAGAGGATTTAATAAACTTGTTTTTCCGCCTAACTCATCAATTCTTTGTTCGCACCAGGCTAAGTGATCTAACTCTTCATTAGCAGCATTTTTTAAACTTTTTTCAATGTTTTTATCTTTGTTAAAAAAAAGTTGTCCTCTATAAAGTGCTTGTGCGCAAATTTCTCCAGAGTGATTTACTCTCATTAATTTTGCATGATTTTTTTTTGTCTTTGGACTGAGATTCTTACTATTTGAAATATTTATATCTGGTCTTTTCCTGCTTGATGGAGCAGTATTAAATAAGATTTTTAATCCTGCTTCAACCTCTTCAATGATTTTATCTTTAATCACTAAATTAATTTTTTGATAAGGCTGCTTGGTCACCCATACCTTTAAGAATTTTGAGAGCTTCAACAAATTGAATATCTTCATCTGTACCAAATTTTATAGGCTTATAATTTTTCAAAGCTTCTTTTTGTTCGGGGGTTGGCCCATTTGTAATGGGATTATTTTCTTTTTCACTCTTATCTTGAAGATTCGAAAGGCTGTCTGGTATATCTTCCTCACGATAAGCTAAAGATTCCGTTCCATCGGTAACAATTATGTCTGGCTCTATACCTTTCCCCTGGATGGATATACCGTTGGGCGTATAATATCTTGCCGTGGTCAATTTAATTGCGGAGCCATTCATCATCGGTAAAATGCTTTGAACTGAGCCCTTACCAAAACTTCGTGTTCCTAATATAGTCGCTCTTTTATGGTCTTTAAGAGCGCCTGTTACAATTTCAGCCGCTGATGCAGATCCATTATTAATAATTACAACCATAGGAACATCCTTAATATCATCGGGTAGTGAATTAATATAATTATTTTTATTAAAGTCACCGCCAGGTCTTATGAAATTTTCAGGTGCAGTAGTTAAGCGCATTTTCGAATCAGGCGCTCTTCCTTCTGTATAAACTACCAATTTATCGTCTTCTAGGAAGGCTGCTGAAACAGAAACTGCCTGGGTTAACAATCCACCCGGATTGTTTCTCATATCCAAAATAATTCCGTTAAAAGCATGCTTATTTTCTGATCTTAGTTTATTAATTGCTTTAGCTAGGTCTTCTCCAGTTCTATCTTGAAATTGAGTAACTCTTAAGTATGCGTAATCAGGTTCTACCAGTTTAGCTTTAACGCTTTTTGTTTTTATTTGCGCACGAGTAATTTTTATATCTATTGGATCGATAACATTTTCACGAAGTACTCGGATATCAATGGAGGTACCTGGTTTTCCTCTCATCAACTTAACCGCATCGTTCAAAGTAAGTCCTTTAACTAAAGTGTCGTCAAGCTTGATGATTAAATCACCACTTTTTAAACCTGCATTAAAAGCTGGGGTATCCTCAATAGGTGTAATGACCTCAACAAAACCATCTTTCATTCCCACCTCGATACCCAGACCACCAAATTCACCTGCAGTACCTTGTGATAAATCCTTATATTTATCTTTATCAAGATAAACAGAGTGAGGGTCAAGTCCAGATAACATACCTTTAAGCGCTTCATCAAGAAGTTTTGGATCGCCAATCGGATCTACGTAATCTGTTTTTATCTTACCAAATACCTCAGCAAAGGTTCTTAACTTATCAATAGGTAAATTATTGGGATTATTTTTATCAGCAAATACAGGAATATTAAATGCAAATAAAATTCCAATGATTGCTCCGCTGATTAAAAGTGAAAATTTTTCAAGTTTTGAACGCATTTATTGTGACCTTTTTGTTGTAAAGTTTGAGTATCGAAAATTAATTATATTTTAGTGCATAAACTGCAAAACAAAAACTAATTATCATTCAAATTGCAATACAATTGACTAATATGAAGTAAATTTAGTTCCCTGTGAGATAAATCAAAAAATTATGGATGTCCAAAAAAAATCACCAATAGACGAATTTTTTAGCCCTCAAGGACCTTTAAATGATTGTCTAGATAATTATCAATTGAGAGAAGAACAAGTTGAAATGGCAAAATCAGTAAGCCATGCGATTGCAAAGAAAGAATCTTTGGTTGTTGAAGCAGGAACAGGCGTCGGTAAAACCTTTGCCTACTTATATCCAGCGCTCTTAAGAGGCGGCAAAGTTGTTATTTCTACTGCCACGAAGAATTTACAAGACCAACTATTTTTTAGTGATATTCCTAAAATAAGAGAAGCTCTTAAAATATCTGTCAAAGTAAATATATTAAAGGGAAGAAGTAATTATATTTGTAAATTAAGAATGGAAAACACAAACCAAGAGGGCCTATTTTTTAACAAAGATGATGCAAAATATCTTCATTCAATAAAGGCCTTTTCCGACTCTAGTGACACAGGTGAAATTTCTGAAATCAGTAAAATTCCAGAAAATTCATCTATTTGGCCTTTGGTAACATCAACTAAAGAAAATTGTTTAGGGCAAGATTGTGAATTTTATAAAGACTGTTTTTTAGTAAAAGCACGAAAAGAGGCACTTGAATCTGAGGTGTTGATAGTAAACCACCATTTATTTTTTGCTGATTTTGTTCTTAAAGATGCCGAGTTATCCGAAATTTTACCAAAAGCAAATACAGTGATATTTGATGAGGCACACCAGGTACCTTTGGTCGCATCTTTTTTCTTAGGTCAATTTATATCTTCAAGTCAAATTATAAATTTAATTCAGGATTGCCAACAAAGTTTTATAAAATATCCAGATACATTGAAAATATTGGATACGTTAGCTCTAGAACTTCAAGACAATATTTTTGATTTAAAAAAATTAATAAGTTCTTCTTCTGCTAGATTAAATATAGATCACCTACAAGATTATGATTCATTCAAAAAATCATATGAATCTTTGATTGAAAAATTAAATTTGTTAGAAAGGGTTTTATCTAAACATTCTGAAGAGAATGCAGAGTTACAAAAATTATTTGATAGATCCTCTGAATTAAACATAAAAATAAATTCTTGGCTTCGAGGGGATGATCAAAATAGCATCTATTGGCTGGAAGTATTTGCTAGAACAATCCAATTTAATGCAACACCTATAAGCGTTGCTGAGCAATTTAAAAAATTTCAAGATAAAGCTGAGAGTGCGTGGATATTTACTTCAGCGACATTGGCCATTAATGGAAGTTTTGATCACTTTACGAACTTACTGGGTCTTGAAAATTCTAAGACTCATTATTTAAAAAGTCCATTCAATTTTAGCGAAAATGCATTTTTATATGTGCCAAAAGAAATGCCTGATCCAAAAGATGAGTTATTTAATATAGTTTTAGTTAAAAAAGCTATCCCTTTAATAAAAGCATCAAAGGGTAGAGCTTTTATTTTAGCTACAAGTTTAAAATCAATGGAGGAAATTAGTGCTTTATTAAAAGATGAATTTGAAAAAAATCAAATAAAATACCCAGTGCTCACTCAAGGAGATGGACCAAAAAGTGACCTATTAAATCAATTTAAAAAAATGGAAATGCGGTTTTAATTGGATCTTTGAGTTTTTGGGAGGGAATTGATGTCCGTGGACCAATGTTAAGCTTGGTAATGATTGATAAACTCCCTTTTCAATCGCCGGGTGACCCTGTATTTGAATCTAAAATCAAATTACTGTCTGAGGAAGGAAAAAATGCTTTTATATCAATGCAGTTGCCAGAAGCAATAATAAAATTAAAACAAGGTGTAGGTCGACTCATTAGAGATGATTATGACAAAGGTGTTATGGTGATTTATGACAAAAGAATTATTGATAAATCTTATGGTATTAAGATTTGGAAAAGTTTGCCACCTTTTAAAAGAACAAGAAATGAGAATGCTATTATCAATTTTTTGGAAGGGCTGGAATGAATATTTTATCTATTGATACCTCGAGTCAACTTTTATCTATTGCTTTGTTAAAAAATAAATCGCTTTTAGAGGAAACATATTCATCAGAAAAAAAACACTCAGAAAATATCATGCCTTTAATTAAAAATTTAATGGACAAAAACGAAATAAATTTTTGCAATCTTGATGGGGTAACTTTTGGAGCAGGACCAGGGGCATTCACAGGAGTTAGGATTGCATCTGGCGTTGCATATGGAATTGCTTATGCCCATGACTTGCCTATTGTAGGAATTAATAATTTAGAGGCAATTGCAAATAAAGTAGATAAAGACTTAGTTATTTCTTGTATTGATGCCAGGATGGGTGAGATATATATTGGTGTTTATAAAAGGATTGGAGGGGAGTTAGTATCAATTATTGATCATGGTGTTTTTGAGCCAAGTAACCTCCCAAATTTAGAGGTTAAAGAAGGCGTAATAGCTGGATCAGGTGTCTTCAAATATAAAAAAATTCTACGAGATAAGTATCAATCCGAAAACATTATAATTGATGAAAATGAATATGCCTTGGCTGGGTCAATTGCGCAACTTGGCTCAAAAAGGTTTGATGATAATTTTAACCTTAAAAAAGCTTCACCAATATATATTAGGAATAAAGTTGCAAAAACCATCAATGAAAGAAAAGTTGATTTTAAAAGCCAACACAAAAAAACCTAACTTTAAAAATGTAGAGTTAGATGATATTGAAAAAATTGTTTCGATTGAAGTGAATTGCCATATTTCACCATGGACAAAAAAAAATTTCCTCGATTCAATTAACGCTGGTTATACCTTTCAAGTCTTAAAAGATGACCATTTAATCATTGGGTATTACATTGCAAGCTTTGCAGCTGATGAATGTGAGCTATTAAATATTACCGTGAAAAAGAATTTTCAAAGACAAGGCTTTGGTACCGCAATCATTAATCATCTAATTAAAAATTGTTTAAAAAGAAAAACATTAAATCTTTTTCTGGAGGTTAGAAAGTCTAATAAAAATGCTATCCTGTTATATGAAAAAGAGGGTTTTAATGAGGTTGGAATTCGACCTAACTACTACAAAGCTTTAAAAGGAAAAGAAGACGCCGTGCTAATGGCGAAAAGCTTATGAATATAATTATAGAAAAAGAAATTGTCTTTGAGGAGCTAAATTTACTTCCTATTTGGTTGCATAAAAACCGACTACAAAAAATAAACTCTAGCTTATTAAGTATCGGTCATATTTCTTTAAAAATTTAAATGTCTCTATTGTTGTTTCTGATTTAGATAAGCTTCCAGCTGATGAGAAAGAATTATTCAAAAATGTGCATATTTATATGAACTCAATTTCAGAGAATTCAAAATACTATAGAAATATCAAGGAAGGAGAGCTTGATGGGCCAGTATATTTAAGCTCAAACCATCATATTTTTTTAATAGGAGCTACAAACTCAAAAAATTTAACTGACTTAAGCATTAATTTTAAGACATTGCCATCGTTAGAGGAAATGTTAGCAAATCCAGATAAAAAGAAAAAGTTATGGCATGATATCCAATCATTATTAAATGACGAAGTAAGGGAAAATAATTAGAAAATGCTAGCATCAAGGTTTTATATTGCGACAAGAAAAGAATCGCCAGCAGAGGCAGAGCTTTTAAGCCATAAATTATTGGTGAGGGCGGGTATGATTCGATTGCTCGGATCAGGCCTATATACCATCATGCCATTGGGTCTAAGAGTATTAAAAAAAATAGAAACGATCATCAGAGATGAACTTAACAAGGCGGGTTGTATAGAGCTGCTAATGCCAGCCATCCAGCCCTCTGACCTATGGAAGGAGTCAGAACGCTGGGAAGAGTTTGGTCCACAAATGTTAAAAATTAAAGATAGGCATGATAAAGAATTCTGTTTTGGTCCAACACATGAAGAAGTAATTACAGATATTATAAGAAAAGAAGTTAATAGTTATAAACAACTCCCTATTAATTTTTACCAAATTCAAATGAAATTTAGAGACGAGATAAGGCCAAGATTTGGTGTCATGAGAGCNAGAGAATTCTTGATGAAAGATTCGTACTCATTTCATAGTAATTTTGATTGCCTCAAAGAGACTTATCAAAAAATGTTCCAATGTTATGAAAATATATTTAATAGGATTGGCTTAAAGTTTAGAGCTGTATCAGCAGATAATGGNGCTATCGGTGGTGATGCGTCTCATGAATTTCATGTATTAGCCGAATCAGGTGAGGATATNCTTGTTTACGATGAAAATTCTGATTTTGCTGCCAATATTGAATTAGCAAAAGATCATCCTAATATTGATACTTTAAAAAAATGCCGAGGAATTGAGGTTGGCCATATATTTCAATTAGGAACAAAGTACTCTCAAAAAATGTCTGCTAATTTTATTGCCGAGNATGGTTCATCACAACCTGTNATTATGGGNTGTTACGGTATTGGTGTTTCAAGAATTGTCGCGGCGGCAATTGAGCAATGTCATGATGAAAATGGTATCGTTTTTCCTAAATCTATCGCACCTTTTGAAGTGATTATTACGCCAATTGGCTACGATAAAAACGAGGAAGTAAAAGCATATGCAGATAGACTCTATGATGATTTAATAAAACAAGGCTTTGATGTTTTATTAGACGACAGAGGCCTNCGTCCAGGAGTGATGTTCAGTGAAGCTGATTTAATAGGCATTCCTCACAGGGTAACTGTGGGTGATAAAACTATTTCAGAAAAAAAATATGAATATAAAGGTCGCAGTGAACAGGCTTCATCAAACATCAATTTAGAAGAGTTGTTAAGCAAGCTCACTAATTAAAATTAATTAAGCACCTTGTAAGCATGGTAGGTACCGAACTCACCTTCAGAATCAATGTAAACAAAGTAATATCCGTTCAATGTATAACCCAGTCCGTTGAAGTAGTTTTTTGAGCGCAACTTAAGTTTTTTAGGTAACTTACTTTCTCCTTTGTATTTACCTGCAGTGTTGTAAACTAAAAAGCGTTTATTTTCCACATCAAGCAAAATTAGCTCATTATCTTTAACATCTGTGAATGCAATAAAATGGCTTGCGACATCGTAGGGTTTTACATTAGGTGTTTTAAAATCAAGCTCTATAGTTTTTTTTGCAGTGAACTCTTGAGCATCGACAACGATGACTCTGTTAGATTTTTCTTGTTTGGCGTAATATAAATTATTTTTTCCATCAAATGAAGGCATTGTGCCAGAACTTTCAAAAGCAAAAACGGTATTAATAATGTCATTTGACTTGCCTGTTAATAATCCGTCATCATCAAGCTCTAAAGTATAAATTCCCGTCATAGGAGCAAATCCGGCTGCTGCTGATACATTGTATGTAATTGTTTCAAGTTCAGATTTCTTGGTATTAAAGTATATTGAGCGATTATCAAAGCCTGGGCGGGTCGATTCAATATAATTACCCTTTTCGTCGTAGGTATGGATGAGCGACTTTGATATTGGAGCTTGGCTGTTAGAACCCATAGGCGCTAAACCGCCATCAGCAATGTAATATTTTTTTTCTACAGGAATATAAGCTANTGTTTGAGGTCTTGTAGTGGGTTGTTTTTTTAANGGGATTTTAAAAACAAGCTCAGCTTGTTCATTGATCTCAGCGTTGACACTTCCAGCAAAGANGGCGATAGATGTAAGCAGTATAGGCAGTAATTTTTTCATTTTATATATATTCCATTTTATTATTTNTACTTATAAGTCTTTTTTAACTTTTTTTTGTTCAATAAATATTGCGTCACCATAACTAAAGAAACGATATTTATTTTTGATAGCATGGGCATAAAAACTTTTTGTGAAATTATAACCAGCAAAAGCAGACACTAACATAAGAAGAGTGCTTTTTGGTAAGTGAAAATTTGTAAACAAACTATCAACTACTTTAAAGTTGTATCCAGGNGTAATAAATATATTAGTNTTTTGATTACCGGNTCTAATTTCATTATTTTTATAAGATCCCTCAAGCGCCCTCATAGATGTTGTTCCAATTGCAATTACACGCCCACCAATTTTTTTAGTTTGAAGTATCTGTTCTTTTAACTGTTCTGTAATATTAAAATTTTCATAATGCATCTCATGTTCATCAATGTTTTTTGTTTTAACAGGTTGAAAGGTTCCAGATCCAACATGAAGCGTTAAAAAATTATATTTAATTTTTTTNTCTTTAAANTTTAAGAAATCTTCTTTAGTAAAATGAAGACCAGCCGTTGGTGCAGCAACTGCACCAGCATTTTTTGCATATGTGGTTTGATAGCGATCAACATCTTTTTCTTCATCTTTTCTTTTTATGTATGGGGGTAATGGGACATGACCGAAAGTATCAAGTAAATTTGTAAAGTTAGAATTATATAAGGTAACCTGAAACAATTTTTTTTTAACGGCTGTCACTTCTAAATAAATAGATTTTGAAATAAGTATTTGAAGCCCGACTAAAATTTTTTTTGAGGTTTTAATCATTACAAGCGCCTTATTAGTATCAATAATTTTTTCTATTAAAACCTCAACCTTTCCACCTGAAGGCTTTTCTCCAAATAATCTAGCCTTAATAACTTTTGTATCATTAAAAATCAAAAGATCATTAGGCAATAAATATTCGTGAAAATTTATACAATGCTTATCAACAATACTAATTTTGTTGGGGTTAACAATTAATAATTTGCTATCACCACGAATTTTTGGAGGTTGTTGCGCAATCAAGTTGGCCGGGAGATTGTAATCAAAATCATTAATTTCCATACGCTTCATTGGTTGTTATACTAACCGCTTATTTGCCGGGATGGCGGAACTGGTAGACGCACGGGATTCAAAATCCCGCGCTGGTAACAGCGTGAGAGTTCGATTCTCTCTCTCGGCACCAACATAAGTTAAAAAATTAAACATGATTGAACATAAGAAAATAAATCCAGAGACACATGAAATAATTGTTCGTCCTAATCCTGCAATGTCATGGTCTTTAATTAAAAAAATATATTTTAGCTTTACTATTCTGATACTAATAATTGCTATTGTTTTAAGCTACATTAATCTTTATTTGGCAATTCCATTTTATGGAGTTGAAACCATTTTTCTTGGCTATGCATTATATATTACAGCTTTAAAAAGCACATTTTATGAGAAAATTCGAATTACCCCAACAGAAATAGAAATTTCATTTGTACAGGGGAAAAAGATTTTTAAAGAAAAGTTTACAAAAGAGTGGTCTAAATTTTATTTTAATCCACCAACAAATTTAAAACATTCTGAAATTTATCATATCAAAATCAGGAAAAAAAACTTTCATTGGTACCAAGATAAACGAAGAGAATAGAAAAAAATTATTTAATTTGTTAAAAGCTTTTTAAATAAAAATTTAATTTACCTAATAAGATTAGTGCTTATCAAGTACTTTAAAAAAAATAAGTAAATGAAAAAAATAAAAAATATTGTATTAAGCTAATTGAAATATTTTTTTTTTGCTGATAATATTGTTACAATTTATTAACAAAAATCAGAAAGAATCTGAGTTAGTATTTCCCAAGATATTTTTTTTTGGAATTTATACGGCATTTGTTATGTCAATGCTTAAACAATTAATTAACTTAAAGGTATTCAATTGAAATTAATTTATCAAAAACTTCTCTCACTTTTGCTTTTACTTCCATTCTCAGCGATAGCTGAATGGGGTTTAAATATGACCCAAGGGGTAACACCCATAAGTAAAGAAATTTACGATATGCACATGCTTACACTTTGGGTAGTTACTATTATTGGTGTATTGGTTTTTGGCGTCATGTTTTGGTCAATATTTCATCATAGAAAATCCAAAGGAGCAAAAGCTGCTAAGTTTTCTCATAGTACTACCGTGGAGATCATTTGGACTATTGTTCCCACAATAATTATTATTTCGTTGGCAGTTCCCGCAACTGGATTGCTGATAAGAATGGATGATACATCAGAAGCCAAAATCACAATCAAAGCAACCGGAATACAGTGGAAGTGGAAATATGATTATCTAGATGAGGATATTACATTATATAGTTCACTTGATGCCAAAAGTCAGGAAGTTGCGCAAAGAGATTCCGGTCAAAATCCAATGGAGCATGAGAACTATCTCTTAGATGTGGATGAGCCTCTTGTTGTCCCTGTTAATACTAAGCTTAGAATTTTGACAACTGCAGAAGATGTAATACATGCTTGGTGGGTTCCTGAACTAGGTTGGAAACGCGATGCAATCCCAGGATTTATCAATGACAATTGGGCGATTATCGAAGAGCCTGGAACTTATCGTGGTAACTGTACTGAGATATGTGGTAAGGGTCATGGTTATATGCCCATAGTCGTTAAAGCCGTTTCTATGGAAGAATACGAGGCATGGGTAGACGACAGAAAAGCATTAAAATTGGCAGCTTTAGAGTCACAAAATAAAACATTGACAATGGATGAATCGATGGCTGAGGGAGAAAAAGTTTATAAAAAACAATGTTTAATGTGTCACCAAGCTAATGGTGAAGGTGTTCCTGGAGCTTTCCCTGCACTTGCGGGAAGTGAGATTGCTCTGAAAAAAGAGAATACTCTTGAACATTTATACAGGATTATTTATGGTAAAAATTTGATGCCAAAATTTGGAGACCAACTTACTGATTTAGAAATTGCTGCTGTTACTACATATGAAAGGAATGCTTGGGGCAACAATACAGGTGATCTGATTCAACCAAAAGAAGTGGCAGAGGCAAGAAAGAATCAAACAAAATAACTTATTTAAACTTTAATTTAGGAAGTAATTTATGAGCACAATAGCAAAAGATACACATCATGATCATGAACATAAGCCAACTGGATTGAAACGTTGGTTTTTCTCTACTAACCATAAAGACATTGGGACGCTTTATTTAATATTTGCTCTGACGATGTTTTTTGTTGGTGGCGCTATGGCCATGATTATTCGTGCTGAATTATTTCAACCGGGATTACAATTTGTAGATCCTCAATTTTATAATTCTATGGTAACTATTCATGCGCTAGTTATGATTTTTGGGGCTGTTATGCCTGCAGGTGTAGGCTTAGCAAACTGGATGATACCTTTGATGATCGGTGCTCCCGATATGGCGTTACCAAGAATGAATAACATGAGTTTTTGGATTCTTCCATTTGCTTTTGCGTTACTTTTGAGCACAATATTTATGCAGGGCGGAGGTCCTGCAGGCGGATGGACAATGTATCCACCCTTAGTTCTTCAAACAGGAGATGCATTCCCATTTCTCATATTTGCTGTTCATTTTTTAGGGGTATCTTCAATAATGGGAGCAATAATATTATTGCAACCGTATTTAATATGAGAGCGCCTGGTATGTCATTAATGCAAATGCCATTATTTGTGTGGACTTGGGTTATTACTTCGTTTTTATTAATTGCTTCATTGCCGGTTCTAGCAGGCGCAGTAACTATGCTACTAACAGATAAATATTTTGGAACAAGTTTCTTTAGTGCAGCTGGAGGTGGTGATCCTGTCTTATTTCAACATATTTTTTGGTTCTTTGGACATCCGGAGGTTTATATCTTAGCTTTACCTGCCTTTGGAATCGTTTCTTCAATTATTCCAACGTTTTCAAGAAAACCTTTGTTTGGTTATGCATCAATGGTTTATGCGACAGCCTCAATTGCAATTCTCTCTTTCTTTGTTTGGGCTCATCATATGTTTACTGTTGGCCTTCCAATTAAGGGTGAACTATTTTTCATGTATGCAACTATGTTAATTGCTGTTCCAACCGGTGTTAAAGTATTTAACTGGATGGCTACTATGTGGAAGGGATCAATGACCTTTGAAACGCCTATGTTATTTGCTGTAGCTTTTGTTATATTATTTACTATTGGTGGATTCTCAGGTTTGATGTTAGGTATTACGCCGGTTGATTTTCAATACCATGACACTTATTTTGTTGTAGCGCACTTTCATTATGTCCTCTTAACAGGAGCTGTATTTGCTCTGATGGCTGCAGTATATTACTGGCTACCAAAGTGGACTGGGCATATGTATGATGAGAGACTTGGAAAAATACATTTTTGGCTCTCAGCGATATCAGCCAATGTTCTTTTCTTCCCTCAGCATTTCCTTGGACTAGCTGGGATGCCTCGAAGAATTCCGGATTATAATATTCAGTTTGCTGACTTCAACATGATTTCTAGTATTGGTGGATTTGCCTATGGCCTGACACAATTACTGTTTATCTACATTGTAATTAAATGTGCCTTAGGGGGTAAAAAAGCAAAGTCGGTATCTTGGGAAGGTGCAAGAGGACTTGAATGGACTGTGCCATCACCAGCGCCATTCCATACTTTTGAAACTCCGCCTAAAATTAGAAAAGAAATGCTTGAAAACGGTTAATGAAATCGTCTGATACGAAGGAAAAAATTAATAAAAAAAATAAGCGGCTTGCCATTATCCTAGGAATAATGGCTTGCTCTTTTTATGGTTTATTTGTTTTGATGTTTGCTATTTAATGACTAACAAGGGAACAAAAAAGACGGTTATTATACTGTTTATTGTTACAGTGTTAATGTTTGGTTTTGGTTATGCCATGGTGCCCTTGTATGATGTTTTTTGTAAAATTACAGGGTTAAACGGTAAAACAATACGTGTTGTAGAAAGTGAAGTAAAAAAAGAATATAAAACTGATCGTATTGTTAAAATAAGGTTTGATTCAAATATAAATGGAGATCTGCCTTGGAAGTTGAAATCAAATGTGAAAACTATGCATGTTCAGCCAGGTAAGTTTTATGAAGCTACATATGTCGTTGAGAACTTATATAATGGAGATGTAACAGGACAAGCGATACCGAGCGTTTCTCCACAAGTTGCGTCGTTATATTTTAAAAAAGCTGAATGCTTTTGTTTTATAAACCAGTTATTAAAACCTGGTGAAGTAAAGGAAATGGTAGTAAGGTTTGAAGTAGATAAAGATATACCCGAGGAGGTTACTGCTTTAACTTTGTCTTATACTTTTTTTAGGGCAAAAAAGGTAGCAGCGAAATAAATTATTTAACTATTTAGATAGGAAAAATTATGGCATCTCAAGAAGTTTATTACGTACCTGATGGCAGTAAGTGGCCAATTATTGCAACTCTCGCACTATTTACATCTTTTTTAGGTGGTGCAGTTTGGTTTAATGGTGGAGATATTGGGAAGTTTATATTACTAATTGGCTTGGCTGCAGTAACTTATATGTTTTATGGATGGTTTAAGGATGTCATTAAGGAAAGTCTTGCAGGAAAATATAGTAAACAAGTAGATGTAAGTTTTAGAATGGGAATGGGATGGTTTATTCTCTCAGAAGTTATGTTTTTTGCCGCTTTTTTTGGTGCTCTTTATTATGCTAGAGAGTTTTCGATTCCATGGTTAAGTGGTGAAGGTCAGGGAGGGCATAATGGGACTCACGAATTTTTATGGCCAGCTTTCCAGGCTGCGTGGCCAATGAACGTAATGCCAGATCCATCGAGATATACGCAATACACCAATGTAATACCCGCGTTTGGAATACCTGCTTTAAACACAGCACTGCTTTTATCAAGCGGAGTCACTGTGACATTAGCGCACTGGGCACTTCAAAAAAATAATCGTAAATCTTTATGTACATGGCTAGCTGCTACTGTTCTTTTAGGAATTATATTTGTAGGGTTTCAAGCTTATGAGTATGTTCATGCGCATCAAGCATTAGATCTTACTTTAAAAGGCGGTATCTATGGATCAACTTTTTATATGCTAACTGGATTTCATGGTTTTCATGTGACAATGGGAGCTTTGATGTTGGCGGTTATTTTGTATCGTTCAGTTAAGGGACATTTTAGTAAAAAAGATCATTTTGCATTTGAAGCTGTAGCTTGGTACTGGCACTTTGTTGATGTGGTATGGCTCGGTTTGTTTATCTTTGTTTACTGGATCTAGGTAGTTAAGAGTTAAAAAAAAGGTTATCTAAAAGGTAACCTTTTTTTATAGATGATTGGGTGATAACCAACCCATATAGAACCCAAAGAATAATAAAACAAACAAAAGAACTGATAATACAATTCTTACGGTAAGTGATTTAACCATATTTAGGGATTTGTCATCATCCTTTATTAAAAAATGAAGCCCTCGAGTCAGTGAAAGTAATATAACAATAAGAAGTAACAAAACTATGAACTTATATATAGATGCAATTTCCAATCAAACCTCCCAAGGTTAGCTATGTTTTTAAATAATTATAATTACAATTTTAAATTAATACCTACGATAATATTCGTAGTCTCATTTTGTTGTTTTATCATCCTAGGCTTTTGGCAAATTGATAGAGCGGACCAAAAAAACAACCTTAATACTAACTATACAGACAGACAAAAAGAAGTACCAATCGTTCTGAATAAATTTAATGCGCTTGACGAAAAGACATCGTTACTTTGGAGAAAAGTAGAACTTGATGGCACATTTTTAAATAATCAAAACATTATATTAGATAACCAAATCTTTAATCAAAATGCAGGGTTTAATATTATTACTCCACTAAAAATTGAGGATTCAGAATTGATTGTGCTAGTAAATAGAGGTTGGTATCCAAATTTAAAAAATCGAGAGACAATACCAAATATTAATACTATTTCTGGCAACCAGAACCTTAAAGGTCACATAGCAGATTTTCCTGTAAGTGGCATAAAATTGGGCAATAACAATATTGAGACACTTAATTCACAAATTTTTAGATTTCAAAGACTTGAAGTTTCAGAGTTGAATTATTTTCTCTCAGCAAATGTCCTACCTTACATGATTTATCTTGATCCAATTATTGATAAGGAGTTTTATGGAAATTTTAAACTTCCTGCGCCAGACTCTGAAAAAAATTATGGCTATGCTTTTCAATGGTTTGCATTTGCCATTACCCTCTTAATTATTTTTATAAGGCTAAGTATGACTAGGAAAGCAAATGGAAAGTAAGATATTAAGATCTAGATTAATTCTTTTGGGCGTAGCATTGGTATTTATAATACCCATCTTGGTGAGTTGGTACTTGGTTTTCTTTTCTGATTTTAAAAAGGGAGACGGAGGTACTCAGAAAGGAGAACTTATTTCTCCTGTTATACCTTTAGGGGAGCCTGAAGTATTTAATTTAAAAAGTAAAACTATTGAATCAATAAACGGAAAATGGACACTTTTATTTTTTGTTGAAAATGAATGTAATCAGTTATGCGAGGATAAGCTATATCAACTAAGACAAATAAGGCTTGCATTAGGAAAAGACAGAGATAAAGTTGACCGTCTTTTAGTTTCAAAAAATAAGCAGCAATGGAGCCAATATACCAATTCATTTAATGGCCAAAAATATATTGATCCAACAAGCAGAGATTACAACAGATTAATTAAAAAATTTAATGATTACGCTGGCTTGGATTTAAAAGCGACTTATCTTATTGATCCATACGGTTTTTTAATGATGAAATATCCTCAAGATGATAATCCCATGGGAACTATAAAGGATATTGAGAGACTTATTAAGAATCAGAAGTAGGAGTTAAAGTAGTTTATCGAGAGTTTCGTTGAAGTCTTTAAAGTTAATTTCTCCAATAATGGTGTTAATAATGTAGCCATTTTGGTCAAGAATAACTGATGTTGGTGTTAATTTTATATTGTTAAATTTATTCATGATTTCTTTATTTGAATCAAGAACAACAGGAAAGGGCAGTTCATTATTTTTAGCATAACTGATGACTCGACTGGGTGGATCGTAATACATTGCAACGGCGATAACTTCTAAACCTTTGTTTTTGTATTGTTTGTAAGTTTGGATGAGGGCTGGCATTTCATTGATACAACCTGGGCAATCGGTTGCCCAGAAATTTATAAGTGTAAGCTTACCATTTAGGTGCTCTGAAGTAATTTCTGTGCCATCAATGGTAATCATTTTTAGATTTTTTATGGGGCTGGTTTGGAGGCTTATAAACAAAATGACGCCAACAAACATGATTAAAAAAATAGATAGAATTTTATTATTTTTCAATTTAGATGATAAAAGAGTATTAAAAATAAATTATAGCTGATTAACAATATATTTTTTGAGGGATTTTTTATGGTTTGGTTCAAGAATCTAGTATTAGGAGCTACAATTCTTGCTTTATGTGTAGTAGTTTTTGGTGCTTATGTAAGATTAACTGATGCAGGATTGGGTTGCCCAGATTGGCCAGGTTGTTATGGAACGCTAACTGTTCCCGAAAGTGTTGCAGCAATTGAAGAAGCACAGGCTAATTATCCTAATAGTATAATTGATAAAGGGAAAGCTTGGATAGAAATGATTCATCGATATATCGCAGCTATTCTTGGATTGATGATTCTTTCATTAGCCTTCTTGGCTTNTAAAAACAAGAATGATATAAATGTGCGTCCTTCCCTAGTTTATGGTTTATTAGGCCTTGTAATTGCNCAAGGAATGTTGGGGATGTGGACTGTTACCGAGCTACTTATGCCAATTATAGTTTCGCTTCATTTGCTTGGAGGAATGACAACTCTTGGATTGTTAACTTATATTACTCATCGCCATTGGGGGTCAGTGAGTGATACATTAATTACCTTAAAACCAATCTCACAGAAATTAATAAGATTTTCCTTAGTAATTTTATTTATCCAAATATTTTTGGGTGGCTGGACTAGTACAAATTATGCTGCTTTNGCCTGCACTGANTTCCCAACTTGTCATGGAGAATTGATACCACCAATGGACTTCAGTAATGGATTCACATTGTGGCGAGAATTAGGTATGACAGCTCAAGGAGATGCGTTAACGCTTCAAGCTTTGCAAGCTATCCAATGGATACATAGAATAGGAGCCTTCATCTTTGTCTCATATTTTTTATATATTATCTATTTAATGTCGAAGTTTAAGTCGTGTAACTTATATAGGAACCTTTTAGTGATCGTCATCAGTTTTCAATTTATTATTGGGGTGCTTAATTTATTGCTTCACTTGCCACTAGCACTTGCAACAATGCACAACCTTGGAGCTGCTTTATTAGTTATAATAACGGTGATTATTAATTCAAGAATTACACCTAAGTATGGCTAGAGTAATTGAAAATAAAACTTTCCAAATAAACGGAAAAAAAATTAAGAGTTTTTTGACCTTATGTAAATTAAGAGTTAACTCATTGATTGTTTTTACTGCCGTTATTGGTATGTTTTTAAGTACACCAGGGATGGTTCCATGGGATATTTTATTTTCAGGAATCTTAGGCATTGGTTTTGTTGCAGGTGCTGCTGCTGCATTCAATTGCCTTATTGAGGAAGCTATTGATACCAAAATGGCAAGAACCAGAGCTAGGCCTCTGGGCACAGGAAAAATTTCACAGTATGAAACATTTGTTCTAGCCTCAATTCTTGGATAGCAGGGTTAGCAATCCTTTTCTTTTTTGTAAATTTTCTTACAATGTGGCTGACGCTTATTACCTTTTTTGCCTACGCAGCTATCTATACAGTTTTTTTGAAACCCGCAACACCTATGAATATAGTTATCGGAGGTGCTTCAGGAGCAATGCCGCCAGTTCTTGGATGGGCCGCAGTTAATAATCAACTTTCACCTGAGGCTTGGATCCTTTTTTTAATTATTTTTTGTTGGACACCGCCTCATTTTTGGGCTCTCGCACTCTATCGAAGAGACGAATATGCAAAAGTCGGTATTCCTATGTTACCCGTAACGCATGGAGAAAAATTTACCTTATTACACATTGTTTTATACACAATTATTTTAACAATAGTTACCTTAATGCCTTTTAGTGTTGGCATGACAGGTCTTATTTATTTATTCTTTGCAACAATATTAAACGCAATATTTCTTTATTATGTTGTTGTGTTGTATCGTAATTATTCTGATAAACTATCAAAAAAAACATTCAATTATTCAATTTTATATTTGAGTTTAATATTTACGGCCCTTTTGGTCGACCATTACTATAAATTTATTTTTATTTAACATTCGTTAGAGAGGGATTCATGAGTAAAGAAAATAGTCATTTAAGAAGCGTTATAGAAACAGTAGGTGTTGTTGTAGGTAGCTTTATTTTTGCTATGGTTGTTATTGTTGCAGCAACAAAAAGCCAAGCACCTGAAGAAGCTTCAACAAAGGTTGTTGAGAATACCGTGGTTGAAGAGAAAGTTGCTGAGGCAGATGTTACACCTGTAGCTGAAGTTAAAGTTGCTGAAGCATCCACAGAAAAGTCTGGAGATAGTGGGACTATCTCTGGTGAGAAAATTGCTCAAAAAAATTGTGCGTTGTGTCATGCAGCAGGCATTATGAATTCTCCAAAAATTGGCGATAAAGACCAATGGACAGCGAGAATTGCTCAAGGTAAAGAAATGCTTGTAAATAACGCAATTAATGGGATCAGAACAATGCCTGCCAAGGGCGGTAATCCATCACTATCTGATGAAGAGGTTGCTGCAGCTGTTATTTGGATGGCTAATGAATCTGGTGGCAATTTATAAAGAGTTGAAAATAAATGGCAACCTATGCGATTGGCGATATTCAAGGTTGCTTTTACTCTTTTCAAGACCTTTTAGATAAAATATCATTTAACTCAAGGCATGATGATTTATGGCTGGTTGGTGATATTGTAAATCGTGGAAAATTCTCCTTAGAAACTCTTTTATGGTGTTATGAAAATCAAAAAAATATAAAAATTGTCTTAGGAAATCACGATCTACATTTCCTTGCTGTTTTTTTCAATCAAAGAAATTTTAATCAAAAAGATACGTTAAGTTATTTACTAAACTCCAAAAAAATTAATCAACTCGTAGATTGGGTTCTTTCATGGCCCCTATTATTTTTAGATAAAAAGCATATTCTCGTTCATGCAGGTATTCATCCTTGCTGGTCGATAGATGATGCAAATCAATATGCAAAAGAGACATGCATGATGATGCAATCAGATCCTGAAAATTTTTTTCAAAATATGTATGGCAATAGTCCTGATAAATGGCGTGATGATTTAAAAATGGAAGAAAAAATGCGATTTACGATAAATTCTATGACACGTATGCGCTGTTTGAATAAAGAGCAAGCATTAGACTTTGTTTATAACGGAGGGTTACTTGACCTTCCTCCTACTCTAAAGCCATGGTTTGATTTTAAGTCTAATTTTAAAAGAGATAAAAAGATAATATCTGGGCATTGGTCAGCCATTGGGGTTTATCAGCATCCTTATGGAGTTTCAATTGATTCGGCATGTGTATGGGGAAAAAAACTAACCGCTATATCATTAGAAGACAATAATATTCAAGCTGTTGATATTAATAAAAAAGATCTAAATTAACTTTTTACCGTATAACCCTTCAATTTCTGAAATTGAAGGGTTATGGTTTTGTGCTCCTTGAGTTTTAATTTTTATACTACCCATCACTGAGGCAAGTTTTCCGGTTTCTTCCCAAGTCAGATTGTTCACAACTCCATACAACAACCCAGCCCGATAGGCATCTCCACAGCCGGTAGGATCTATTGGGGTATCAGCCAAAATTGGATCAATGATAATTTTTTTATCTGTATAAATCTCTGAGCCCTGTGCACCTTTGGTAACAATTAATGCATCAACTTTATTTTGAATGTCAGTTAGGCTTAATTCTGAGACCTTCATTAAAAGCTCTGCTTCATAATCATTAACTGCGACATAGGTCGCTTGATTGATAAAGGTATTTAGTTCATCTTTGTTAAACATTGGAAGGCCTTGTCCAGGATCAAAAATAAAAGGAATTTTTCTCTCAAAACACTCTTCTGCGTGTTTAATCATTCCTTCTTTGCCTGCAGGTGCAATGATTGCTAAATCAACCTTCTCTTCAATATTGAGTATGGAATTTTGATGTGATTCCATCATAGCTCCTGGATGAAAGGCGGTGATTTGATTATCATCTAAATCTGTAGTGATGTAAGCCTGCGCAGTCAAGCTTTCTGGAATAATTTTGACATAATCTTGTATCACATCAAATTTACTTAACCTCTTTTCATAAGATGTAAAATCCTCACCTACNGTTGCCATAACAATTGCATTTGAATTCATTAGAGATAAGTTGTAGGCAATGTTACCNGCCGTACCACCAAAATTTCTTTTAAGCTCTGGCACAAAAAAAGAAACACTGAGCTTGTGGATTTGATCAGGAAGAATATGATTTTTAAAATAATCATTAAAGACCATGATTGAATCGTATGCCAAAGATCCAGAGATTAAAATATTTTTCATAAGGGTTTAAATACAACCAATAAAATTATAATAAAGAGAAACACTACAGGAATTTCATTAAACCATCTAAAAAAAACGTGGGTATGTCTATTTTTCTTATCTCGTAAATTAAAAAAATATTTAAAACAATATAAGTGATAGATACATAAAAGAACGACGCACAAAATTTTAAGATGTAACCAAATACCTGAAAAATTATATTGGAACATAAGCCAAAAACCAAAGGCTATGGTAAGCACTGCTCCAGGGGTCATAATCCCATATAGGAGCTTTCTTTCCATCACAACAAACCTATCTAAACTTAATTTATCCTGTGCCATTGAGTGATAGACAAATAACCTTGGAAGGTAAAATAGTCCCGCAAACCATGTAACCATAAAGATGATATGAAAAGATTTAATCCAAAGCATGAACTTTAATGAAACAGAATAATCATATAAATATTCTCTCACATCTATGGCTATTTACTGAAAATAAATAACGTTTGGTATGAATTATCCTAGCATGGTATTCTAATGACTTATGAATGAATGTAACAAATGAACGCACCCCTATCATCCGAATTAATTAAGCTTCCACCCACTGAATCTAATAGATTGAGAGAGATTCCTTACAACTACACATCTTTTTCTGACAAAGAAATTGTCATTCGTTTTCTTGGCCATGATATTTGGGATATTATCCTTGAGCTGAGATCAGAGAGAAAAACGGGCCGTTCTGCAAAAATGCTCTTTGAAGTTTTAGGTGATTTATGGGTTGTCAAAAGAAATCCTTACTTACAAGATGATCTTTTAGAAAATAAAAAAAGATTAAATATGTTGTTGAAAGCAATGCGACATAGAGTCCAAAGTATAGAGGATAGAAGTTTCGGAAATATGAAGGCGGCACAGTTAACCAAGGCTGCAAGGACCGCAATAGATGAGTTTGAATTAGAGTTCCAACAAGTTAAGAAGCTTAGGAAGAAAGTTTTTTCAAGTTTAAAAAAATATACAAAAAAACATAACATCCAATTTGATGGTTTGGCAAGAGTCTCTCATGTAACAGACGCAACAGACTGGCGTGTTGAACTGCCTTTTGTTGTAGTTAATCCAGATAAAGAGTCCGAAATTGCATTGATAGTTAAGGCTTGTATTAAGTTGGGCTTAACGATAATACCCCGTGGCGGTGGGACCGGCTATACCGGTGGAGCAATCCCATTGGTTTCGAACTCAGTGGTTGTCAATACAGAAAAGTTAGATAGCGTGGGCCAAGTTGAATTTAAAAATTTACCCGGAATAAATAAAACAGTCCCTACAATTCATTGTGGCGCAGGCGTTGTGACGAGAAGGGCAATGGAAGCTGCCTCAAACTCAGGCCTTGAGTTTGCAACTGACCCTACCTCTGCAGATGCTTCATGTATAGGTGGAATATTGCGATGAATGCTGGTGGAAAAAAAGCTGTCCTCTGGGGAACTGCGCTAGATAATTTAGCCTCATGGAAAATGGTTGATCCAAATGGAGATTGGATTGAAATCATTAGATTAGATCATAATCTAGGNAAAGTTCACGATACAGAGATAGTTAAGTTTCAGATAACTAAATTTGATGAAAATGGNATTAACCCAAAGCAAGAACCCGAAATTCTTGAAATATCAGGAAAAAANTTCAGGAAGGCAGGGCTTGGTAAAGATGTCACAGATAAATTTTTAAGTGGTTTACCGGGAGTACAGAAAGAAGGATGTGATGGGCTAATTACCTCAGCAACTATTTATTCTTCATAAAATGCCTCAGCATATAAGAACAGTATGCCTAGAGTTTTTTGGAAGCGTCAGTGATGCAGTACCCTCAATTGTTCAAATTACCGAATACCTAAAAGAGTTCGAGGGCGTTTATCTTGCCGGCCTTGAACATCTAGATGAAAGATATATCAGGGCTGTTGATTATTCTACAAAAGCAACCAGATCTGAAAGACCAAAAATGGTTTTAATTGCAGATATTGCTTCAGAAGATGAAGATGAACTTGGTGCCGTGGCTTCAAAAGTTGTTCAAATTGCAAATACAAAAAATGGAGAAGGTTTTATAGCAGTATCAGCTGAGGCGAGAAAAAAGTTTTGGTTAGATCGTGCTAGAACGGCGGCAATTGCAAAACATACAAATGCATTCAAAATTAATGAAGATGTTGTTATCCCTTTACCAAATCTTGGAAAGTATGCAAATGAGATAGAAAAAATAAACATCGAGCAATCCATTCTGAACAAATTAAAATTAATCGAAGGCTTAGAAGCTTTATTTAATTATAGTTTACCCAAAGATCTTGAAAACAATTTTGAAGATGAAGTCTTTGAAAAAAAGAAGACCGCAGCGCTAAAACATCTGAATTTTACAAAAAATAAATGGCAGAGTTACTTAAATGGCTTTGAAAAAACTTCAAACGATTTTCAAGAATTATCAAAGAGGTTTAAGGATGAATTAATCCTTAATCTTATTCGGTCACATAAATTAAGAATTTCTTGGAAGCAAGAGTTAAAAAAACCGCTTGAAGATATTTTCACAGGAAGAGAGTACGAGAAAATCCGTGAACTGATTTACAAAAAGCATCAAGATGTATTGAAATCAAGACTCTTTGTTGCGCTTCATATGCATGCAGGTGACGGTAATATTCACACTAATATACCAGTCAATTCAGATAACTATGAAATGATGCAAGAGGCACAAAAGATTGTAGCTCGCGTCATGAACTTAGCAAAAAGTTTAGACGGTGTTATCTCAGGAGAACATGGTATAGGCATTACAAAAATGGAGTTTTTAGAAACCTCAGCCATAAATACTTTTGCTGAATATAAGAACAAAGTCGACCCTAATGGGAATTTTAATAAGGGTAAATTATTACCTGGATCAGGGCTTATGAATGCCTACACTCCTAGTTTTGGGTTATTAGAGCAAGAGTCAATTATTATGAATCAGTCAGCCATTGGCTCCATTGCAGACTCAATTAGTGATTGCTTACGTTGCGGTAAATGTAAGCCTGTTTGCGCGACTCATGTGCCTAGAGCAAATTTACTCTATAGCCCCAGAAATAAGATTTTAGCGACATCATTACTAATAGAAGCTTTTTTATATGAAGAGCAGACGCGAAGAGGAATTTCAATTAAACATTTTGATGAATTTAATGATGTTGCAGATCATTGTACAGTATGTCACAAATGCTTAGCTCCATGTCCGGTAGATATAGATTATGGCGAAGTCTCAATTTCGATGAGAAACTTTTTGAGAGAACAGGGTAAAAAACATTTTAATCTTGGCAACTCAGTTGCAATTACTTATCTTAATTTAAAAGATCCGATGACAATTAAATTAATGAGAAAAGTAATGGTTGACTATGGTTACAAAATGCAAAGGTGGGGACATAAGTTTCTAAAAAAACTTAAATTAACAAATTTTACAAAGAAAACTCCTGCAGCTAGTGTTAAAAAACCTAATGTTATTACACAAACAATTCATTTTCTGAATAGACCAATGCCAAAAAATATGCCAACAAAAACATCTAGGGGTTTACTTGGTATTGAAGATGATAAAGTAGTTCCGGTGATAAGAAATATTAGTCGAACGAACGATGAATCTGATGCCGTTTTTTATTTTCCAGGTTGTGGTTCTGAAAGGTTATTTTCCCAGGTAGGCCTTGCTACTCAAGCAATGTTATTTGAGGTTGGTGCGATTACTGTTTTACCACCCGGATACCTCTGTTGTGGCTACCCCCAAACTTCTTCAGGTGATGAAGTAAAAGGGCAGGAGATTACTTCAGACAATCAAATTCAATTTCATAGGGTTGCAAATACCTTAAATTACTTAGATATAAAAACAGTCATTGTGTCTTGTGGAACCTGTATGGACCAATTACAAAAATATGAATTTGAAAAAATATTTCCAGGTTGCCGTTTGTTAGATATTCATGAGTATCTAATGGAAAAGAATATCAAGTTGGATGGAATTACAGGACAACAATATATGTACCATGATCCTTGTCATAGCCCAATGAAAACATATAATCCAACTGAGGTAACTAGCACTTTAATGAATCAATCTGTACCTTTAAATGATAAATGTTGTGGTGAGTCTGGAACATTTGCTGCAGCAAGACCAGATATAGCATCTCAGGTTAAATTGAGGAAACAAGAAGAAATAGAAAAAGGAGTTTTAGAAATATCTAGCGCACCTATTGCTGATGCAAAACCAGTAAAAATATTAACTTCATGCCCATCATGCCTTCAAGGCCTTCAAAGATATGGTGATGATACAGATACAACGGCTGATTATATTGTCGTAGAGTTAGCTAAACATAATCTTGGTGCTAATTGGCTTGAAGATTATGTAGAAAAAGCTACCAAAGGTGGGATCGAAAAAATATTATTATAAAAATGGTAATAGAATATTTAAAGTTGTTCCTTGGACAGCCCTTGTTATATAACGCTCTTTCTTTTCAGATAATACATATGCGAAATAATCAGTCCTACCAATAATCTTTCCAAATTCTCGTTCAAATGTTAAGTTTTGAAGATCACCATTGATTTCATTAGTGACAAGAAATAATTCTCCATTTTCTTTTCTTTTTGTTGAAAGTCTCCAGACTATAACCTCTACATTTCTAGCAGCATTATAGATAAGCTGTGGATCAAGTGAATCAAACATATCAAATTCTTTTTTTTCATCATGAGCAGTAATCAGCATGGTATATAGACCAGTGATGAGTGAAAGCACCCTGTCACCTTTAAAATTTTCATCAAAAACCTGGTCAAGTGCCTTCAATACCCTGTGCATTATTGATCTCTTTAAATTTCCATCCGTGCTGGCTTGAAAAAAGCCAGTTAACCGTAACTTCTGGGCTGTCTGATGTTGTTTTTCTCAATTCGGCAGGGTTTCTTTTATAAAATTTTAAAGCAAGAATTCTTAAGCTCTCAGTATTTTCTTTTATTTCGTAATCAGCCATCCTATCAAAATCTGTTTTAGTGAGCTGATTAAAAGAT
>JGI20157J14317_10001062_pt1 | contig 26391 bp, 24 predicted proteins | sample COG_07_FD_14317 | JGI IMG/M metagenome (IMG submission 14317)
AAAGTGGCTCCCCAAGAGAATTGCCCCCAATCATTTTCACGATCCGAATATGGGGATCCAAAAGAACCTTGACCATATTGGTTTTGAAAATCAGGTAAAAACATAGGATTATCAAAATATACATTTGACTTAATCGTAACACCTAATCTGTCTGAACGAGAGCCTTTTTTTGTTGTAATAAGAATTACACCATTACCCGCCCTTGATCCATAAAGTGCTGCTGCACTAGGTCCTTTCAAAACTGATATCGATTCTACGTCATCGGGATTAATATCCGAAATACCTCCACCTGATATACTTGGCTCGAAACTAGGCCCACCTCCGCCATTATTACTACCAGAATTTTGTTGACCACCATCGGATGTAATAGGTATAGATGCATTGATTGGCATACCATCAACCACTATTAGCGCTTGAGTATTTCCAGTAATTGAGTTATTACCCCTAATGGTAATAACCGAACCAGAACCCAATGATCCTGAATTATTTACTTGAAGTCCAGCTACCTTTCCAGATAATGAACTGGCAAGGTTATTGTCCTTAATTGTATTTACATTGTCCCCTGATACTTCAGTCACGGAATATCCAAGTGATTTTTTCTCTCGGGAAATTCCAAGTGCTGTAACCACAATTTCATTTAAAAAAGAATCTTCAACAGCAAGTGAAAAATCCATGTTATCAGATGATCCTACGCTTAACTCCGAAGTAACAAATCCAATGAAGGATACTTTTAATACTGCATCTTCATTTACCAATTCAATGGCATATTTTCCATCAAAATCCGATACTGTTCCATTAGAAGTACCGTCTTCAAAAATAGATGCCCCTGGTAGAGGATTACCCTCTGAATCGGTGATCGTTCCACTAATGGTTCTAATTTGTTGTGTTTCAATTTCTTCATTTGAAACAGCAGAAAGGGTTTTGGGTTTTTTCTTGATAATGACTTCTTTTTCGCGAATCTCAAAAATGAAGTTATTGGGTAAAATATTTTTCAAAAGAGTTTCAAGAGATACTTTTTTAAAATCGATTGTTACCTTGGGTACATCTTCAAATAATTCTGCGCTGTAAAAGAAATCATATTCACTTTGATTCATGATTTCATCGATCACCTGTTCTAATTCAACATTGTTCAATCGAATTGATAATTCAGACTGAGAATAGCCACTAATGGCGTGAGTAATTGAAATAAAATAGAAGATAAAAGATAATCGCATAATCCGGATTAAATTTTTGGTCCCGAAATCATCGGGAGCATCATACTTTTTCATAAATTTGATTAGTTTAGTTAAACATTGTTTTAGTAGACATAGAACTAGATTTGAGAGGGAATGCTGTAACATTCCCTTTTTTTTATTTTATTATGATCGTTTTTCCTTTTCTAATAAAAGTTACCTCCTCAGTTGATTCAATTATTGATCTTACATGATCAAAGTTTTCATATCTCTTAAATCTCCCTGTGAATTTTTTATTTTCTGTTTTGGAATCCAAAAAGAAAATTTCGATATCGTACCACCTGGATAGGACTTTGGTAATATCTTTCAACTTCTGTTGTCGAAAATAAAATTTACCCGACTTCCAAGCTATAAACTGATTTGGATCGACTGTTGTGTTCTTCATTTCACCCGTTTCCCTGTTGAGTTTACTTTGCTCATTGGGGGCTAACATTATGCTTTCTTTATTTCCAAATCTCTTGTTGACATTGACCTTACCTTCAATCAGTGTGGTGACAATTTCCGCATCATCTTCATAGGAAGTCACATTGAAAGAAGTCCCCAATACTTCAATGGATTGATCCCCTGAAATCACTTGAAATGGTTTGTCTGGATTGGGTGTTACCTCAAAAAATGCTTCTCCGGTCAATTCAACTGTTCTTTTATCCGATGAAAAAACTACAGGATATTTGATTTGTGATTCAGCATTTAGCCAAACCTTGGTGCTATCGGAAAGAATTAGAAAAAATTCGCCCCCTCGTGGCGTTTTTAAGGTATTGTACTTTCGCTCTGCTTGATTTGATTTTTTCTGTAAGTAGGTAATGGAATTTCTTACACCTATTATCTTAGTTCCATCTGACTCTAAATTTAGATTTTGATCTTCTAACAAATCAATTTTCTTCCCATTATCTAATGTAAGTGTTGCTTTAGATTTTCCAGATTCTATGGTCTCGAAAGAATCAACAACAGTAGTTGGCTTGCCTTCAAAACCGAAATCATATAGATTAAAAATGAATAGGGCGATAACTGCCGCTGCTGCAATAGAAATTTTTCTGAGGGTCGCAATACTAATAACCTTTTGAAAGTTAGGCTCTTTTACAGCTGACTCATTATGACTTAATACTCGAGAAAGAATTTTTTTCTTGGTTTTGTCAATATATTGTTGAGATAAATTCCATTCGCCTACAATATTCTCAAAAATCTTAATATTATCCTTATCCTCCCTCAGCCATTGTTGGAGTTCATTTGACTCTTTCTCAGTCAGACTGTTGTTCAGGTATTTAAAAATAAGTTTTTCCATGAATTATTGGTAGTTACATTAAAGAGTCCATTCTGACCATTTTTACTTAGTGTAAAGTCAAAATTTGTTGAAATCTAAATAATTTGGTTTTTTTAATGAATTATGTTTAATAAAAACTATTTTTTTTTGATAAATATTAAATTTTATGATGGATTAAATTGGTTTATCAAAATAAATTTTGAGGGCATCTCCCAAAAGAAAAAAAAGGGAAATAGCGGAGATAAAAGTTTAGGATTTATAGTATTTTTTTAATTCTTCTTTCAGTTTTTTTAAAACACTATATCGGTGATTTTCAACTGTTCTCTTTGAAATGCCTAGTTCCAATGCAATCTGTTCGTTGGATTTTTGATTCCTTGATAATTGATAAATTTTTCCTGCTTGGGGAGGAAGGTTGAGGATCACCTTAGCAATCATTTTTTCTAATTCTTTACCCATCAATAAGTTTTCAGGGTCAATATTATCTACAATAGTGAAGTCATCGGTGAATTCATTTTTTGTTTTTGATAAAGGTATTCTTGCGTTTCTTTTAATCGTTTTAATGGCTTGATTTCTTACGGATGCATTAAGGTAAAATCCTATCTCCCTTATATTGTTTAATTGATCCCTTTTGTCCCATAAATTAGCGAAAACATCAGAAACCACATCCTCAGCAATTCCCTTTTCTTTGGTCATAGAAAATGCATAACGAAACAATCTTTCAAAATTCCCTTCATAGATTTTCTCAAAGGTTTCTTTTAAATATTGATCGTTGACCATAATTCGTAATTTACTTTTTTTAGTCAAGCTTGAATCATTTACTCCTAATTTATATAGTTAGTATTACAAATAAACAAAAATCTAGAATACTGCTTCTGATGTTACTAAGTTGTTAATTAACGGGGCTAAGCGTTAATAAGAACTCCTTAATAAAAACTATTATTTTACCACAATCTCATCAGTATACAAAATTGCTGGTTTTCCAGCATTGATATGCCAATTGGGCATTTTCAAAACACTTTCCGCATGAACTTTAATGTACCTTGCCTTTGTGTCCTTGAAGTCTGATTTAAACTCCAAAAAAGGCAATTTGACAATCTCAGGGTTTTCTGCTGGGTTGGGGTTATGGGGATTGTCGATCTGGGTGGGTTTACTGTAGCTTTCTCCGTCTTGTGAGGTGCTATAGGTTACAAACTTGGGGAGGATAAGTTGGTGCCAGTTGGCCTGAGCCTGAACATTGAGAAAATCCATTTCAACGCTATTGATGGGCATCACCGCCCCCAAGTCCAAAATGAAATCCACATGTTTCCCCGTAAAAGCCACCCAGTTAGCATCCTTATCGGGAAACCTCCAAGATTCAAAAGCACCAAAAATACCATCGGTAAGCCGTACAAGATTTTCTTTTCCAAAAGTGGGCTCACTGATGGGAATGATTTTTTTCTGAAAAGAGATCGCGTGATCCATTTGTTTCATCTTTTCAAACATTCTTTTAAAATTATCTGCATAATCGTCAATGGTAATGGCTCGTTCTCCGACTCTTAGCATACCCGCCTTTCTGGCACGCTTTATAAAATCCTCTACTTTTTCCCTCATTGCAGGTTTTGGAATCACCTTTCCATTGGAATTAATTTCATAAAAACTTCCGTCTTGTTCAACAGGAATTTGTCCTGCAATTTGGATTTCTGCAATCAAAAGTGCCAGTCGAGCTTCTCTAACACGATGGTATTTTTCCTCGTCTCCCAAAACTGCTTTTTCTGCATTGTCAAACAGATCATTGTATTCATTCATCCGTTCAGGAGCTAAATAATTTTTGACGGCATCACGAGGATCTCCAAAAATGTTCAAGCGAAAATTATCATTGAGTAATGACAAACGCATTTTCTCAATGTATTGATGGACAAAAGGTGCGGCTTTTCCATAGTAGCCCATCAAAAAATCTTCGATGATGGCATCGGGATTCGCTTCAGGATCCCACATCAGTTTGGAAATGAGGTAGGCCCGTAGGTGTCCAAACTCTCCCTTGTTTCCAGTAGCTTGCATAAAAAGCGCACGTACATTATTTTGAATGTAAAATTTGATGTTGGGTCCAATTGTATGGAGGTTGGGAAAGGGACTCAACGGATTGGCAAATTGTATATTGTAGTCCCAAATCAGTATGTCCTGACTCATTTTACCCCAATCTTGTAAATCGCTTGTAAAAGCTGGATCGGTATCAAAGACTGGTTTTTCTCTGGTGCTTTCAATATTACACAACATGATGTTGACATTGGGTTCAGCAATGATATTACTGGGAGCCGCTCGGGTATACCAATAAGCTAAAGTCGAGATAATTTTATCGGGAAATTCTCGTGCTACTTTATTGACAAACCAAACCATAGATCCACTGGGTAAATTACCGTATTTCTTATTCAAGGCCTTACAGGGTTCACACTGACAGTATTTGTCATTGTCATTTTGACTGACCGACCAATATTTGGCTTTTGGGTTCTCTTCGATTCTATTTCTTAGTTCACTGACCAAAGTTTGGAATACCTCCTCATTGGAAAGACATAATTGGGTTACGGGATTTCGTTCTCCATCGATGAGAGAGAAATACTCTGGATTAGTTTTCCCGTATTTTTCGGGTGTTATCAACAATTCGAAAGTATGCACAAACATCCCCCAAGAGTCCGTGGATGAGAGTTTGTGCCAGGATTCATAATCAGCATCTCGTGCGTCGTAATAGTTGGTCGTTCGGTATTTGATTCTAGGTGTTTTGAGCTCATCTTTTGGAAAACTGAAAGCATTTGTAGTTGGAAGTAATAAAGGATCATCAGCACTGTATTTCCTGAAACCAAAAAATTCTAATAGAGAATAAACTCCATTGAGTAAACCATTTTCTACCCCTCCAGCAATGATCAGGTTATTGTCCAATCGCTGGAAAAGGTATGCATCCTCTTCCAAGGCAGTTGAACCTAGGCCGGCGGCTTTTGCAAAGGCAGTATTTCCGATGTAAATAGCATGCTCACCATTGTATTCCTCTTCATTCAACACTTCTAGGGATTGAGACACTTTTGATAAATATGATTGCAATTTTAGCGCCGCATTTTTTTCTTTGGGATTGGCCTGTTTTGGAATCACAATGTTATAGGCGGTCTTTCCCTCAATCATCAATTCTTTAAGAGATCTAAAGTCTCCTGAACAGGCATAATGGGAAAGGGTGACCACACCTCCGAGCACTGCTCCGGAGGTTTTAATAAAATCAGCGCGAGAAATTTTATTTTTTTTTGAATACATCAGATATTGTTTGGCTTTTTAAAAATCATCAATGTATGGATTGTGAATTTCCATAAAGTAATGATTCACTAATATAAGCAACTTCGTTTTATTGCGAATCTAACCTCTTCGTTATTTGCTATTGCTTTAAATATCAATTAAACTGTTAGTTGCTTTTTTTCATTAGATTTATATAAATCTATAAAAACTTGTTTTTTCTAAAAGAAATAGTTTTATCGCGACTCCATATCTGTTATCTCAGTTTGCTTTTATTTACGTTTAATTCTCTCCATGCTCAGTCAGAAAGTCTTTTGAGATTGACTGCCAATGCCTCACAAAAGTATTGTCCAAAAACAGAGCAACCCATTGTTACCGATTTTAACATTGAGGGCAATTACGATGGGGACATATCCGCACTCTATATTCAAATCTCATCTGGATATAATAGAGGGAGTGATGAACTAAAACTTCTTGGAAATTTTGATAATATCAGTGGCCAATGGAATACATCGGAAGCCAAATTTACGCTAAAAAGTATCGATGGATCCGCCCTCACCCATTCCCAACTGATTGAGGCCGTCAAATCGGTAGTTTTCTTCAGTTCTGATTCCAATCCCACTGTTGATCGATACATTTCTATCACTATTGGAAATGCCAATTTTCTCCCTTCCTCTGGTCATTATTACGAATTTGTAAGTGCTGTTAACATCACATGGACTGCGGCTAACAGTGCTGCCGAGAGCAAATCTTACTTTGGGATGCAAGGATACCTGGCCACCATACAATCTAGGGAGGAAGCTGTTTTGGTTGGAGAACTAAGCCCAGGAGTGGGCTGGATTGGCGGAACTGACCAAGAGCAAGAAGGGGTCTGGAAATGGGCTGGAGGGCCAGAGAAAGGAATAACTTTTTGGGAAGGAGGGGTCAATGGATCTTCGCCAAACTTTGCCTTTTGGAACAATAACGAACCGAATAACCTAGGGAACGAAGATTATGCCCATATCACCGACAATTCTATCGGTATTAATGGATCTTGGAATGACCTCCCCAATCAAACCACAACCAGTGGTTCTTATCAAGCAAAAGGATATGTAGTTGAATATGGAGGAATGCCCGGTGACCCCGAGCTCGATTTTTCAACCAGTACCCGACTGATCATGGCTCAAATTACCGAAATCAATGACGTAGAAGGGTGTGAAAACAAGGCTTTGAAAATGACCATCTCTGCCAATGTGCCAGAAGTGAATTGGTATGACAGTGAAACTGGTGGGAACTTACTTTTTAAAGGGTTGTCATACACGGCACAATTGACACAAACCACTACCTTTTGGTTGGATCCCTATTCGGAGGATTGCTCCGCCGATACTCGTGTCCCTCTCAGGGCAGTCATTTATTCTTACCCTAAGATTTTAACCCCTTTACTAATTATTGAGCAATGTGATGAAGATGATTCCAATGACGGTATTGCCCTATTCAACCTCACCGGCTTCGAGTCTAAATTATCTCTACATTATCAAAATGAAACCTTTGAATACTTCACTTCAATAGATTTATCACAAAGCTCCAAAATCGTCCACCCTGAGGAGTTTCAAAACAATGCATTTGAACAAATAGTCTATGTTAAGGTCACAGCACCTGGTGACTGCTTTGAGTACACTTCTATTTTACTCAAAGTGAGTGCCAATTCTATAGATGCTGATTTCTACCAAACTTTTGAAACCTGTGAAACAGCAGTCAAAACNGAACTTCCAGGAATAGAAGGCTGGAAAGTGGANACATTCGATTTACTGCGATCAGAGATCATCGCATCNAATGTTAAGTTTCAGNAACAAAACATACTGATTTCTTTTTACAGCAATGGAAAAGATGCTGTTTTGGGAGGCAATACGATTACATTCCACTCTCCATCAGACCAATACTTTATGGAAACTCCCTATTTACAACCCATATGGGCGAGAATTGACAATTTGGATTTGAACCAAATTAGTTGTTTGGGTGTTCAAGAAGTCGCTCTCTTAAAAGTCAACAAGCTTCCTGAGTTTGAACGTACAGACGATCAAAAAATCGTGTGTCTGAATCTCGACCCCGTTCAAATCGGGGTAAATTCAATAGATGAAAGGGACTACCAATACACATGGGAACGAAATGGGGTTCCCTTTGAAAACAATATTCCCGAATCCGACAACCGCATCGCTGTCAGTGACGGAGGGCGTTATGTGGTAACCGCCACCACCACCGATGGGACAAACTGCTCAAGGTCTTTGGAGATCCTATTGACCCGCTCCGAAATGGCCCATATTTCTCAAGATGATCTGCTGGTTGAAGACTTGATTGGCGATACGGGGAACATCACTTTAAATACGGAGAATTTGGGTTCAGGAGACTATGAGTTCTCCCTTGACGACTCTTCAGGTCCCTATCAAGACGAAGCCTTTTTCGATGGAGTTTACCCAGGGATCATAGAACTTTATGTCCGAGACAAAAACGGTTGTGGCATATCCAAAATCTCTGTTTCTTTATTGGGTCATATGAAATTCTTTAGTCCCAATGGGGATGGCATCAATGATTACTGGCAAATATTAGGGGTAAATGAGGACTTTCAATCCAATAGTAGAATCTATATTTACGATAGATACGGAAAGTTGTTAGCCAATCTACGTCCTTCTGAAATGGGATGGGATGGGACATTCAATGGGAATCCACTCCCGCAAAACGATTATTGGTTTCAAGTATTTTTTGAGGACGGTCGAACCCACAGTGGTCATTTTAGTTTGTTGAGAAACCCTTAAAGATGCCTCAAAAAAATTATTTTATTGGATTGTTGGTTCTCATCGTGGGAGGGTTAAGTGCTCAAATGAACCCCCTTTATTTCAATGAATATTTGTCCGAAAACTACTATAATATTCACCCTGCCATGGCAGGGGTCAATTTGACTGGATTGAGGATAGATTTAGGCACCCGCCAACAATGGATGAATAGTGCCCAAAAACCCAGCACCCAATTTTTTAGCCTTGAATATAAAAGCTCCGCAAAAACCACCCTCGGTGTGTTTGGGGTCAATGACCAAAATGGTTATCACAGTCAATTCAAATACCATATTACGTACTGCTATAGAATATATCTAAACGATGAAATTTGGAATACCCGAAGATCTTTTCCAACCAAAAACGACAACATTCAGGAATTGTCTTTTGCGCTCAACCTAGGTCGATCTGGAATGAATCTCGACCAAAGCAACTGGAACCGTCCTTCTCAAGATCCCCTTTTAAATCAAAATCTATCCGCAGACCACTACACCACTTTTGATGCCGGAGTGGCCTATGTGTCCACTAGGTTGTCTGTTCAATTGTCTTTCCATAATTTGGCCTTCGTCTCCTCTGATTCAAAAGCTCCAGAAGAAGCCACAATCTATAATATTGGCGCAAATAAAATTTATATGGGTGCTGTGCAATACGAGATTTATACGAAAAAGGAGTGGAATTTCGAACCCTCTTTCTTGTTTCAATTTGAAGAAAAAACCAATGAAAGTAGCTTGGATTTAAATTTCAAAATCTTCAAAATTATCCGAAATGGAAGGATATGGACCGGAATTTCTTACAGGCAAAATAATGTCAAGATACCCAAGGGTGTCGGGTTGGAAACTGATCAAAGTTATAAGCATTTAACCCTTATCTCTGGATTAAATTACAGAAAAATGAAGTTTGGATATCAATACACCATAGCAAGGGGTAAAGTACAATTTAGTTCACAAGGGATTCATTATATTACTTTAGGTTTTCAAATATAATGTTAGATGAAAAGAAGAAAATTTTTTGGTCAAATGGGAATGGCAATATCCGGTTTTTTTGGCATCGGGTCATTACATGGCCATCCGCATAGTCGAAATACTCTCCCAAAACGTCTTAGCGACCATCCTATCTCAATTGGAACTTGGAATTGTCCTGATGCCATTCTAACCTCAGGACAATTGATGGAGGGTGGAACTCCTTCTTTGGAAGCAGTTGTCAAAGGAGTCGCTGTTGAAGAGGCCAATGAAAATAATACTACTGTCGGCATTGGGGCTTCTCCTGACAGATCGGGAAGAGTGACTTTGGATGCTTGTGTGATGAACTCCAATGGAGACTGCGGTGCAGTCATGGCGGTTGAAAACATTGTCCATGTCGCTCGATTGGCCCAACACGTCATGGAGGATACCCCACACGTTAATTTGGTTGGTCTGGGTGCCGAGGAATTTGCCTACAGCAAGGGATTTCCCAAAACCCAATTACTGAGTATGGCCGCTGAAAAAAGATGGAAAGCCTGGTTGCAAAAATCTGAATTTACCCCAAAAATAAATGTCGAAAACCACGATACCATTGGAATGCTATGTTTGGATGCTCAAGGGAAGCTCTCTGGCAGCTGTACCACTAGTGGATTGGCCTATAAAATGAAAGGTAGAGTTGGCGATTCTCCCATCATCGGATCGGGATTGTTTGTGGACAACCAGGTGGGTGCCGCCACCGCAACTGGATTGGGTGAAGCCGTCATTAAAACCGTTGGTTCTTTCCTGATAGTAGAGCTGATGAGAAACGGTTGGTCTCCTCAAAAAGCTTGCGAAGAAGCCATTGGAAGAATTCTGTCTCAACAAACGGGAAAACCAGACTTCCAAGTGGGTTTTATCGCCATAAATATTGCAGGAGAAAGAGGTGCTTTTAGCATTCACAAAGGTTTTTCATTTACCCACTACGAATCTGGCAAAGCCATCAATGTTCCTTCATCAAGTGCTTATTGACCTGAAGGACGGTTTATGTATCCCCTTTCATCAATAGTATAAATGGCTCCATTGTCTTGATCTTCTAACTCTAAGTCAAAACCCGTATAAGAATTCAATAAGCTGATTTTTAACTTTCGGCCATCTGAATCTTTAAGCTTGATGGGAATGATTTCTCCTGGAGCTTGGTCTCTCAAATATTTATAATCTCCGTAAGCAATTTTTCTGAAAAGTGCGTAAACGATTTGTTCAATTTCGGAGTCGGTTTTATGAATCCAAGGTTGATCCGTTTGAGTTGATTCCGCAAATTCAATGTAGCCCCAATGTTCTGGTAAATGCATATTGATGACTCCCTGCGGCGACCATACCCAATTGTTTTCGGGCAAGTATTTGCCATTTTTCTTTTTTCTGTAATAGCGGTCATCGATCAGGTCGTGTTCCCATTGGACCCTCGAAAAATTAATCCTCCACTGTTCCCCAATTATGGGTTGACCTTTGGGGGAGCGTTTGAGTTCGGTAAGGGCTCGCATAGGAATTGCCATTTCTACAGACCAGTATTGATCTATGTCTTTGGGATTATTTAATGTCCCTTCAACATGCACTGCCGTTTTTAGGCCTTGTATATTCCAGTGGAAAATAGGATTTCCCTTGGTATTATAGGGTCGATCCAGCAACAAATCCCAAACCGTATTCAAGGCGTTGATTTCAATCTCACCATAATTGTGATTACTGTTGGAGGGACTGATAAACACTTCAAAATCGTTGTTGTAAAAAATAATGGTATCCCGATTCTTTAGGGTCGCCCAAATGTGTTTTTCTTCTATGTGGGCGTAGATATAGAGAAACTCCTCATCCCAAAGCATTTTGAGCCGGGTCTTTTGGTCAGGGGTTTTCTGCCCTTCGATATCTATAAAGTCTTTGGTAAATGGTGCTTTTTTCCAGCTTGGATCGTCCTCCCTGCCATCTATTTTAATGGATTGATCTGCTTTGGGAATGATATAAGTCCTAGGAGTAATGAGCTCTCCAGAAATATCAATGTTGATCGTCTCTTTTTTACAAGAAAAATGGCAAAAAATAACAATCCAAACAAAACCTACTGAAATTCGCGTTTGGGAAAACATAGAAGTAGAATTTAGCTCTTTATTGTAGCAGTCAAATACTCCTTATTCATTCTGGCAATATTCTCTAGAGAGATTCCTTTAGGACACTCTACCTCACAAGCACCCGTATTGGTACAATTTCCAAAACCTTCTTCATCCATCTGATTGACCATATTTAAAACCCTATCGGTCGCCTCAACTTTTCCTTGGGGCAAAAGGGCATATTGAGAAACTTTGGCCGAAACGAACAGCATGGCCGAAGCATTCTTACACGAAGCTACACAAGCACCACAACCAATACAAGTTGCGGCATCAAAAGCCTTGTCAGCATCGTGTTTGTTGATGGGAATGGCATTTGCATCTTGGGTATTTCCAGAGGTATTGACGCTGATAAATCCTCCCGCTTGTTGGATGCGATCAAAAGCAGATCGATCCACCGCCAAATCTTTGATCACTGGAAAAGCATTGGCTCTAAATGGTTCAATGGTAATGGTGTCTCCATCTTTGAATTTTCGCATGTGTAACTGGCATGTGGTCACCAATCGATCTGGCCCATGGGCCTCTCCGTTGATGAACATAGAACACATTCCACAGATACCCTCTCGGCAATCGTGATCAAAAGCAACAGGGTCTTCCCCTTTTTTGATCAATTGTTCGTTGTGCATGTCCATCATTTCCAGAAAAGACATGTCTGGAGAAACATCAGAAACTGAATAACTGACCATTTCTCCTTGTGCATTAACGTTGGCTTGTCGCCATATTTTGAGTTTCAAATTCATCCTGATCTTATTTGTAGGAACGTGTTTTTACTTCAATTTCTTCATACTTCAATACTTCCTTATGAAGCTTGGCCTTTGAGGGTTCTCCTTGATATTCCCATGCAGAAACAAAGGTGAAGTTTTTGTCATCCCTCAATGCCTCTCCCTCAGGGGTTTGAGATTCTTCTCTAAAGTGACCTCCACAAGACTCTGTTCTTTCCAAAGCGTCTTTGGCAAACAACTCTCCTAATTCAAGAAAATCGGCTACTCTTCCCGCTTTGGCCAGCTGCTCGTTGAATTCCTCTGATCCTCCAGGCACGTTTATGTTTTTATAAAAATCTTCCCTCAATGCTTTAATTTCACTGATGGCCTCTTTAAGAGCTTTTTCGTTTCTGGACATTCCACATTTGTCCCACATGATTTTTCCCAGTTTTTTGTGGTAATAATCTACAGAGTGTTTTCCGTCATTATTGATAAAAGCCTCCAATTGTGCTTTGACCTCTTTTTCAGCGGCTTCAAACTCGGGGGAGTCAGTAGATATGGGTCCTGTTCTGATGTCATCGGACAAATAGTCCCCTATGGTGTAAGGCAAAACAAAATAACCATCGGCCAGACCTTGCATCAATGCCGAGGCTCCCAAGCGGTTAGCACCATGATCGGAGAAATTGGCTTCTCCTATAGCATAGCAACCTGGTATGGAAGTCATTAAATTGTAATCCACCCAAACGCCGCCCATGGTATAGTGAACCGCAGGGTAAATCATCATTGGTATTTCGTAGGGATCTTGATCTACAATTTTTTCATACATCTGAAATAGGTTGCCATACTTGGCGCGAACGACTTCTTGTCCTAGTTTTTTGACCAATGCCGCATTGTTTTCGTCCAAGCCTTTGACGTGGGCTTGTTCCTTGCCGTAACGAGTAATCGCTGCCGCAAAATCTAAATAAACCGCCTCGCCAGTTTTGTTGACCCCAAAGCCAGCATCACAACGTTCTTTGGCCGCTCGGGAAGCCACATCCCGTGGAACTAAATTTCCAAAAGCGGGGTAACGACGTTCGAGGTAGTAATCGCGGTCCTCCTCTGCAATATCAGTGGGTTTGAGTTGTCCAGCTCTGATGGCTTTGACATCTTCCAATTTTTTAGGCACCCAAATCCTACCATCATTTCTCAATGATTCGGACATCAAGGTCAGTTTGGATTGGTGCTCACCCGAAACAGGAATACAAGTGGGGTGTATCTGAGTAAAACATGGATTGGCAAAATGCGCTCCACGTTTGTGAATTTTCCATGAAGCAGAAACATTGCTTCCCATGGCATTGGTAGATAAAAAGAATACATTCCCATATCCTCCAGAGGCAATGACTACTGCATGAGCTCCATGTCTTTCAATTTCGCCATTCACCAAATTTCGAGTAATGATTCCTCTGGCTTTTCCATCGACCAAAACCAAATCCATCATTTCGTGGCGATTGTACATTTTTATTTTTCCCCGACCAATTTGTCGATTCATCGCAGAATAGGCGCCCAGTAATAACTGCTGACCCGTCTGTCCTTTTGCATAAAAAGTTCTGGAAACCAAAACCCCTCCAAAAGATCGATTGTCTAACAAGCCTCCATAATCTCTAGCAAAGGGAACACCTTGGGCAACACATTGATCAATAATATTGGTCGATACCTCCGCCAAACGATAGACATTGGATTCTCTGGAGCGGTAATCCCCCCCCTTGATGGTATCGTAAAAAAGTCGGTGGGTAGAATCACCATCCCCTTGGTAGTTTTTTGCAGCATTGATTCCTCCTTGCGCAGCAATGGAATGCGCTCTCCGAGGAGAATCCTGAAAACAAAATGTCTTTACATTATAGCCCAACTCCGCCAAGGTTGCTGAAGCAGAAGCTCCTGCCAAGCCAGTGCCCACCACGATGACATCGATTAAACGCTTGTTGGCTGGACTGACAAGGTTAATATTACTCTTGTGATTGGTCCATTTTTCGGACAAACTTCCCTGGGGTATTTTTGAATCTAACTTTGCCATTTGATTATCCGTTTAGGTGGTGAAAAATTGCGATGAAAATAAAGCCTGCTGGTATGAGCAGGGAGAAAGCGACCGTAAATAATTTGATACCGTGGGTGTATTTGTTGTTCAATCCTACCGATTGAAAGGATGAGGAAAATCCATGGAAAAGATGCAATGATAAAAAAACAAATGACAATGCATAAATGGCTACCCTAACTGGATTGTGAAATTTGTGAACCAATTCTTCGTAGTAGCGATTTGGGTCTTGGGGAAGAAATTCAACGTACTTGTAATTCATTTCTGGCACCCAAAAATCGTAAAAGTGAAGACCCAAAAAAGACAGTACTACAATTCCCGATAGGATCATATTTCTTGAGACCCAACTGGAATTGGCTGAACCATTGAAAGAATCATATTTTACACTGCGTGAATTCGAATTTTTAAGCTCTAAAACAAAACCCATAATGAAATGAAAAACAACTCCAAATATCAAAACGGGTTGTAAAATAAACTGCACTACCGGGTTATTTCCCATAAAGTGGGATAGGAAATTAAATGTTTTTTCGCTAAATACCGATATTATATTGATGGTAAAGTGCTGCCCCAAAAAGAGTATTAGGAATAGCCCCGACAGTGCCATGGCTACCTTTCTGGCGATAGTAGTTGTGATCATTAGTTTTGGTTTATCATAACAAAATTAATCCATAAACGTTGAATAGAAAAGCTATGGTGCTTAAATTTTAAATGCAATTCAACAATGTTGATTGTGTTGAGTGTTTGACCCTGAATGATCCCTAAAATCTGATTTTTGTTCAACAAACTAAGGCTAAACTCATCTCACTCCTTATAATTTTAATAATTTTGTGGGTATAAAACGCTCAAAAAACCATCTGATGCGATACCGTCCTCTATCCTCCCGACTCTATTCCAAAAATAGAGCTCATTTTATGCAGGCAATGGAACCAAGTGGCCTAGCCGTTTTTAACTCAAACGATATCTATCCGATCAGTGCAGACAGCACCCTACCCTTTGCGCAACACAGAGATATTTTTTACCTCAGTGGAATCGATCAAGAGGAGAGTATTTTACTTTTATTTCCAGATGCAACCAAATCCGAACATAAGGAGATTCTTTTTATTAAGAAAACCAGTGAGTTGATCGCTGTTTGGGAAGGGCAAAAAATCACCCAAAAACAAGCAACTGCCCTTTCTGGTATTAAAACCGTATGTTGGCTGGATGATTTTGAGATGCTGTTTGAATCATTGGCAGCCGAAGCCCAAATATTCTACTTTAATACCAACGAACATTACAGAGCTAAGGTTGAAACCCAGACCAGAGAGGATCGATTCATAAAATGGGCCAAAGCCAAGTTTCCCAGCCATCCAACCGAAAAAAGTAACTTTATTTTACAAAAGCTGAGATCGGTCAAAGATGCTGAAGAAGTGGACCAAATAAAGAACGCCATTGGCATCACAGAAAAAGGCTTTCGGAGGGTTTTACCCTTTATCAAACCGGGGGTTTGGGAGTTTGAAATTGAAGCAGAATACGCCCATGAATTCCTGAAAAACAGATCCGATGGGTTTGCCTATTCTCCTATCATTGCCTCTGGAAAAAACTGCAATGTCTTGCACTACGTTGACAACAACAAACAATGCCAAAGGGGGGATATGATCCTTATGGATGTTGGAGCAGCCTACGGTAATTATGCGAGCGACATGACCCGAACAGTTCCTGTATCGGGCAAGTTCACTCCCCGACAACGAGCCGTATATGAAGCTGTCTTGAGGGTGGAAAAAGCTGCCATGCAATTGCTCGTCCCAGGGATATTAATCAAAGAATACCAGCAAGAGGTCGGTCAAATCATGACCGATGAGTTAATCCAACTCGGACTCTTAGATCAAACAATGGTCAAAAATCAAGACCCCGAAAAACCAGCCTACAAAAAATACTTTATGCATGGCACCTCCCACCATTTAGGTTTGGATACTCATGATTACGGTTTGGTTGATCTGCCATTACAAGCCAATATGGTGCTTACTGTAGAACCTGGAATTTACATTCCTGAAGAAGGTTTTGGCATTAGGATTGAAGATGATGTGGTTACTCAAGAAAACGGTCCTCCAATCAATCTCATGAAAAATATTCCCAAAGAGGCTGACGAAATTGAACAATTGATGCAACAAGGCTAAGCCTTTAAATATCCACCAATTCTTTGAGAGGGATTCCTAAACCCTTGGAGATTCTTATAAGGGTTTTGAAAGTTGGATTGGTTTTACCCAGTTCAATTCTTCTAACAGCTGACTCTTCCATCTCTGCAAGGTCAGATAAATAGGCCTGTGTAAGTCCTTTCTCTTTTCTGAAAAAAGAAATTCTTTTACCCAATTCCTTAACTAAAACTTTCTCAGAATCATCCACTTATTAAACTTAATTTTAATTTAAACTAAGTTTTGTGGTAAGATTTTTACAGAACATATATGTTCTGTTGGGGAAAATTTCTATATTGCGATGTGATGGATTCGGATTACCATTGCAGTGGCTCAACAACCACACCCTCTCCCGCAGCCTTGAACAGTTGCGGGTTTGTTTTTAGGTCTAAACTTTCGGATCAGATAATAGAGTGCCCACAATCCCAAAAAAATTGCTACTGTGTATTGAAAGATTTCCATTATTTTAAAATTTGATAGGCCATCAATGCTGAAAGATAGGCAATAATGGTCATAGAAAAAAGTTGAATACCGGGCCATTTCCAGCTGTTGGTTTCTTTTTTGACAATGGCCAATGTACTCATGCATTGCATAGCAAAAGCATAAAAAAGCATCAAAGAAATTCCCGTAGGCAAGTTGAACAAACGGCTTCCATCGCTTCTCGTCTCCCCTGCCATTCTTGTTTTTATGGTCTCTTCCGCATCACGCTCTACACTATAAATGGTGGCCAATGTCCCAACAAAAACCTCTCGAGCCGCAAAAGAACTGATCAAAGCAATTCCTATTTTCCAATCATATCCCAAGGGAAGAATAATGGGTTCTATGGTTTTACCCAATATACCGATGTAAGAATTTTCTAATTTGAATGAAGCTATCTTGTTTTCTAGTTCCAGGTCATTTAAAGCTTCATTCGAATATTGTTGGGTTATGATTTGTTCTGCATTTGAAAATTTTTCTCCTGGACCGAAGGAAGCCATAAACCAAAGTAAAATAGATATGGCCAAAATAATTTTACCCGCCTCTACCACAAAAGATCGGGTTTTTTCCCAAACCGTAATCGCTACGTTTTTGAGCAATGGAAGTTTGTAATTGGGCATTTCCACCACAAAATAAGACTTGTTGGGCGACTTAAGTAACCGATTGAGAATAGAAGCCGAAACAATGGCCATCAGAAACCCAATCAAGTAAAGACCCATCAGGGTTAGGCCTTGATAATTGATCCCCAGAAGTCGATCGTTGGGAATGACCAAGGAGATAAGAATCATGTAAACCGGCAGGCGTGCGGAGCATGTGGTAAATGGAACCACCAAAATGGTAATCAATCGCTCTTTCCAATTTTCGATATTGCGGGTGGCCATCACAGCCGGAATAGCACAGGCCGTTCCTGAAATCAAAGGAACCACACTTTTTCCGCTCAAACCAAATTTTCTCAAACCTCGATCCATCAAAAATACTACTCGACTCATGTATCCTGTTTCTTCCAAAATGGAAATAAACAAAAACAAAAAAGCAATTTGAGGGATAAAAATCACAATCCCCCCCAAACCAGAGACGACACCTTCTGCTATCAGATCAGTCAATATACCCGCTGGCATTTGGGTTTTGATCCATTCGCTCATACGAGCAAAACTACTGTCGATAAAATCCATCGGCACACTGCTCCAATCGAAGATGGCCTGAAAAATGATCAGTAAAATCATAAAAAAGATGACATAACCCCAAAATTTGTGGATTAATAAGTTATCCAATTTGCTCCTCAAATCGGTTGCCTCTTCTCGATTTACTCTGTAGGTTTCCTTAAGAATTTGATTGATGGACTGATAGCGTTTGATGGTTTCCCGCTGTTGTAATTTTTTGAGATAAGATTGAGATTGGGTTTTGAACTGTGTTGAATCGGGTACTTTTTGACGTTCGAGCTTTGTAAAATTGACATCCTGAGTGATTACCAACCAAAGTTTGTAGAGCGATTGATTGGGAAAAGCTTTGCCCAAGTTTTCAAAATAATCTTGATCGATGGTGGTGGGATCTAAAATCGGTAAAGTAGAGATGGATCGGTAATCTATAAGAATTTGTTTGAGTTTTTCTACTCCTGAATTTTGTCGGGTACTGACCAAAACCACACTGGTAATGAGTTTTTCCTCTAGTTTCTCTATGTCAATTTTGATGCCTTTTCTTTGCATTTGATCGGACATATTGATCACCAAAACTGTAGGGATTTCCAAATCTTTGATTTGGGTAAACAACAGCAAATTGCGTTTGAGGTTTTCGACATCGGTCACCACTACGGCGACATCGGGAAAATCGGGGTCGTTTTTATTGAGAAGTAATTCAACCACCACGCTCTCATCCATTGAGGAAGCGTTGAGACTGTAGGTGCCAGGTAGATCAAGGATTCTGGCTTTGGTGATTCGATCCAATCGGCAACTGCCCTGTTTCTTTTCTACAGTAATCCCTGGATAATTCCCCACCTTTTGATTCAATCCGGTGAGGGCATTGAATACAGAAGTCTTTCCTGTATTGGGATTCCCTATTAGGGCAACGTTGATGTTTTTAATCATCCATCAGAGGTTTTACCATAATATATCGGGCAACATCTTTTCTAATGGCCAAGTGGGCCTCATCGATTTTCAAATATAAGGGGTCTCGAAACGGAGCCAAATGTAAGAGTGAAATTTCATTGCCAGGAAGGCATCCCATTTCTATCAATTTTAGGGGTAAAAAATCGGTTTCAATGGACTCTATTATCGCTTTTTGTCCTATTGCCAATTGATCAAGTGGGAACATTATTTAGAATGATTTTAAAAAGACAAAATTATAAATTTTGGTCAATTTGGCCTGAGAAAGTGCGGTTAATTTAGGAGGGGAAATATTCTTCAATCAAAATTTCCAACTCCTCCAACAGTCTTTGAATTTCCTCTCGATCTGTTCCATCATAAAAGCCTCTGACCCTGCGGTCGGGATCGACCAAGATAAAGTTTTCGGTGTGGATCATGTCAAAAGGCCCACCGTCTCCGTCTTCCTTGACCGCCAAATAGGATTTTCTGGCCAGTTCGTAGATCGCTTTTTTGTCTCCTGTGACCAAATGCCATTTTTGATCGATCACCCCCTTTTCGAGGGCGTATTTTTTGAGTTGGGCCACGGAGTCTATTTCAGGAGTGACCGAATGAGACAGCAGCATCAAATTGGGATTGTTTTTTATTTTTTCCTGAACTTTCAGTAGATTATTTGTCATGGCAATACAGATGGTTGGACAAGTGGTAAAAAAGAAGTCTGCAACATAAATTTTCCCTTTAAAATCGTCTTGCGTAATGGTCTTGCCGTTTTGATTGGTAAGCGAAAAATCGGCTATGCGATGGAATTTTTTTTGGTGCTGTATGGTGCTGTCCACCAATTCAAAATTGACCATAGCTGGTTGGTAAATCGGTAATTTTTTGACAGGAAGTAACGCATTGTAAAACAACATCAATATAATGGCCGAAATGACTGCAAATATCCCTATAAATTTTCTGTATTTATCTAAAATGCCCATGTTTGAACAAAGATAGTTCATAAAAAACATAAAAAATTATCGCCAAAGGTTTTTGTCAAAATGAGCCTTCAATGTATCTAAAATTGGTATTTTTGATACCCAAAATTGTTATGTTATGGAACCTATGGTAATGAAGGGCATTCAACTACTGCTCAGTTTATCCATCCTTATTGTTTTACACGAGTTGGGACACTTTATCCCTGCCAAAATCTTTAAAACCCGAGTAGAAAAGTTTTTCTTGTTTTTTGATGTCAAATTTGCTTTGTTCAAAAAGAAGTATGGAGATACCGTCTATGGGATTGGTTGGTTACCCTTAGGAGGCTATGTCAAAATATCGGGAATGATCGATGAGAGTATGGATAAGGAACAGATGCAACAACCTCCACAACCTTGGGAATTTCGAACCAAACCCGCTTGGCAGCGATTGATCATCATGCTGGGAGGAGTAACTGTCAACTTGATTTTGGGCTTTCTCATCTATATGATGATCCTTTTTGTTTGGGGAAAAAACACTTTACCCAACAGCGCTTTGCCTTTAGGCATGGGTGTTTCACCTTTGGCTAAAGAAATCGGTTTTGAAAAAGGTGATCAAATTTTAACGGTAGATGACAAGCCCCTTGAAGTGGCTCTTGATATCAACAAAATGTTATTGATTCGATCTGTCAAAGAGGTAAAAGTAGAACGTTCCAATGGTCGTAAAGTCACACTGGCCATACCCGAAAATATTGGAGACCGTATGTTTAACTCGGGTCAAATGAATGTTTTGTATCCGCGTTTTCCTGCTAAAATCGACAGTGTATTGACTGACAAAAGTGCTTTTAGCGCTGGGTTTAGGGAAGGTGATGAAATTGTCGCTGCCAATGATGTGGTGATTGAAGATTGGGGTCAGCTTCGAAATTTTAACAACGAAAAAGCCAATCAAACCGTACAATATGTGGTAGATCGAGGGCAAGACAAAGATACTTTGAGCTTGACGCTGGATGCCGATGGAAAGATGGGAATTATTCCCCGAAGTTCATTCAAAATCAGTCAGGTCGAACTGAGCCTAGGCGAAAGTATAGTCGAAGGATTTAGCTATGGCTACTGGACGCTTTACGATTATGTAGCGCAATTCAAATATGTTTTTACCAAAAAAGGAGCTTCCCAACTGGGTGGCTTTGGAGCGATTGGAAGTCTTTTCCCAGCTTCTTGGGACTGGAGGGCTTTTTGGGCCAGCACAGCATTTATTTCAATCATTCTGGCTTTTATGAATTTACTGCCTATTCCCGCTTTGGACGGGGGACACGTGATGTTTCTGTTGTATGAAATGATCAGTGGTAGAAAACCCAACGACAAATTCATGGAATACGCTCAGATGGCAGGATTTTTCCTTTTATTGGCTTTGGTAATTTATGCCAACGGAAATGATCTATTTCGGTTTTTGTCCAATTAAATTGGGTGATTTCGGCAACTAATTTTGATAATTAGTATATTTATAGAAATTAAAAGACGTCATTAGTTATGAAGTTTCACATCTCTTATTTGTTCCTCTCATTTGCTTTGGTTTGTAGTCCTGCGGTTTTCGCTCAGGAGCAACGTGTCAAAATCGATGATTTTATCATCGAACACGAAGGTTTTGATGAAAATGAAGCTGGGGAGATTACGCCCATAAACATCAAAGAAATCAATAAAAAAATTCGCTTTTTTATTGAAGAGCGCTACCCAGAGGTCGTGGAGTTCACCCGAAACATCATTTGGGATTCTTATAAAACTTTTTTGAGTCCTTCCAATATTTATCACTACCATACATTTATTGCACAAGTAAAAGTTAATGATTTGGAACGGTTGAAATATGTGGAGGTTATTTACAATCCTTTTGTAAAAAAAGTAAGAGGAGATTTTGAATGGATCCCAGAAGATGAAGAATTTTACTTGATCGACGAGAAAGAGGAAAAGAAAGACAATGCCGCAGACTTGATCGAACTGGGCATCTCCAACCAAGAACAAAAACCAGCATTGGATAATTTCATTTCTGAGCACCAAGGTTTCCTCGATGTAATGGAGGAGAAAAATCTAAAGGAAAGTGAAATTGTCCCTGTAAATGTTAAGGAAATCAATAAGGCCATTCGGGCTTTTGTAAAATCAACCTATGGCAATGTAGAATATACCCGTAATATCATCTGGGATTCCTACACTTCATTTATCAGCCCTTTTGATAAGTATCACCACCATAAATTTGTTGCACAGGTTAAGGTGAAAGAGGTCAAAAGACTGAAATATTTGGAGATTTTTTACAATCCTAAAACCGAAAAAGTGACCAGCGATTTTGTCTGGATAGAATCCGACGAGGAATTCTTTAGGCTTAAAAAAACTGATCAATAATGAAACGATCTGACTATCTGATTCTAGCGGCTGCCTTTCTTAGCTTTCTTTTTTCAGTTTACTTATGGTTCAACGGTCAACAACCGGAAGGACTATATGTGGGCATTTGGGTGCCCTCAATTTTGGCTGCAGGAGCCTACATCAAACAAATTTACAAGTAATGAGCGTTTCCATCATTTTTGCCGTAGGCCTCATTGTGTTTTTTCTTTTTTTGTTGGGTATCTTTTTCAATAATAAAGAGACCAAGGCTCATAGTCGTTCCAAAATTGAAACGGATACCATTGACTACGATGGTTCCGGAAATTTTGGAAGAATCCCCAATAAAAAACCCAAGAACAGGGCTATATAAACTTAGCTACTTTGTTTTTCACTGCTTTCATTATTTAAAGCAAATTACCTTTGAAGATTGGGTTGGTGTTTCTCTTTTCCCATATTTCGGTTTGGAGTTTTTTACATCCTTGTTATGGGGGTTAGTCTGTATAAGAGGGTGACTAATCCATAATCAGTTTGGGCAGAAAAAGGGAAAGTTCGGGAAAAAGGGATACCAAGGCCAATACCAAAAGACTGACCGCCAAAAAAGGCAACCCAGCCCTACTGACTTTTCCTATAGAGGTTTTTCCGATACTTGAAGCTACAAATAAACACACCCCCACTGGAGGAGTCGTTAGTCCTATGATTAAATTCAGAACGGCAATGACGGTAAAGTGTATGGGTTCAACATCTACCTCTATGGCGACTTTGAGCAGTATTGGAAATAAAATTAATAGGGCAGCGATGGTTTCCATAAAAGTTCCGACCAGTATTAATAGTAAATTGATCAATAGAAGAACAGCGTATTTATTGGTGGTCCATAAAAGGATTTGCTCAGAGATGCGTTGGGGAATCTGCTCGGTAATGAGGATGAAACCAAATAAATTGGCAAAACCGACCAATATCATCAGAGAGGCAGTGGTTTTCATGGAATCCAAAATGACTACAGAAATGTTCTTGAGGTTGAGTTTTTTATAAACGAATGTTCCAATAAACAGGGCGTAAAGTACCGCTACGACGGAAGCCTCTGTGGGAGTGAACACACCTCCAATGATCCCAAATAGGATGATCAAGGTCATTAATAAAGCCCAGAAAGTATCGGTAAAGCTTTTAAAAATCTGCAATAAGGAACTTTTTGGGTGTTTGGGGTAGTTCTTTTTTTTGGCAACGAAATAGGCAACCAACATCAATCCCAAGCCCAAAAGTAGTCCTGGGATGGCACCAGCGAGAAAAAGTTTTCCTACCGACAGACCACTCAATGTAGCGGCAATAATCATGGGTAAACTAGGAGGGATAATGGGCCCAACGGTTGAGGAAGCTGCGGTAATGGCACAAGAAAAATCACTGTCGTATCCTTCTTTTTTCATGGCGGGGATCATCACGGCTCCCAAACTGGCCGTATCGGAAATGGCTGTACCAGAAATTCCTGCAAATAGCATGGAGGCACTGATGTTGACATATGAAAGCCCACCCCTGACATGACCCAAAAGGTGGTTGCAAAAATTAATGATTTTATCGGTCAGCCCACCTTGGTTCATTAAATTCCCTGCGATGATAAAACCGGGGATGCTCAATAAAACAAAAACGTCAATACCTGCATACATTTTTAGAGGAACGACCACCAGTGGAGTGCCTTTGAAAAAAAAGTAAACCAAACAGGATAAGCCCAAAGAAAATGCAATGGGAAATCGGAAACAAAGACAAACGACAAAAACAGTGATAAGCAGTAGTATCATGATTTCCAAAATTTAATTTTATTCATAAGACTCAAAAAACTGAAGTAGCTCAGGGAGAGACTCAAAATCAAAATACTCAAAAAAGGAACCGCCATAATGACTTGGAGTGTGGGAGAATATTCGTCCATTCCCATTTCGATGACTGGCAAAGTGTAATAGGCACAAAATCCGAATAACACTAGGCTCAGAAGGGGGGAGATGAGGTCTATTATTTTTTTGAGCTTCTCAGAAAATGTTGCGTAAAAAGCTTCTAAAAAAACAAAGTAATTCCCGCGATATGCCAAACCACTGGCAAATGCTATGGCATAGATGAATAAAATCCTTGAAGCTTCCTCAGTCCACGGGGGGACATCGCTGAGGAAAAATCTTGCGAATATCTGAAGGGATACGGTAATGACAAATCCCAGACTGGTCATCAGTGTTCCGTATTTTAAAAACTTGGATAAAAAGATTTTAAAACTCATTGAGTGATTTTTTTTATGGATTTATAGACCTCTTGCATCTGGGGCGATAAACTTTCGTAAACGGCCTCTTGCCCATTTTCCATGAAAGCAATTTTGTCGACCTCTACAAAAATCATCCCTTCGTCTTTTAATTGCTTTTGGACTTTGGATTCGTTGTCAAGAAATAATCGATGCTCATAAACTTGCATTTCTCTGGCTGCTTGTAAAAAAATAGCTTTAAGGTCTTTTGGCAAACTTTGGAATTGTTTTTCGCCCACCAGCGGATACCCCCAAGTGATCAAATGCCCAGTAAGGTTGAGGTATTTTTGAACTTCGCTGAACCCAGCATTTTTAATCATTGCAAAAGGATTTTCCTGCGCTTCTATGGTTCCCTGTTGAAGGGAAGAAAACACCTCAGAAAAAGCCATAGGGGTGGGTTTGGCACCCAAAGCTTTCCAAGCCACTACATAGGAAGGTGCATTGGGGACTCTGATGATTAATTCTTGCAGATCATCGGGATGCTTTATGGGTCGATTGGAGGTCAAATGTCGTTCTCCTCTTTGGAAATAGCCCAATGGACGAAGTCCGATTTTTTCAATCATCTCCCTTTCGATTCGCTTTCCGATATCGCTGTTGATGAGTTTGTGCATGGCAAGAGTGTCTTTGAGCAAAAACGGCATATCGGAAAAGGTGAGTATTTCAGCAAAATTGGTCAAGGAACCCGCAGAAATGGTCATGTCGATGACTCCTAATTTGATTAAACGGATGGCTTCGAGTTCTTTGGCCAACTGTTCCGATGGGTAAACTTCCAATTTCATTCGACCATCAGAGCGCTCTTCTATAAGCTTTCCAAAATGAATGAAGGCTTTGTACCAGGTGTGATTTTCTTTCACCAACATACTGGCCCTAAATAGGTATTCGGGATTTTTATCGGTTGAGGAACCACAAGCCGTCACCAACAACAGCAATAAAGTGCCTGTCAACAGTTGCTTTGTCTTATAATACATCTCTTTTTTTAACTTAAATCTGTTTTCTCTAAAATAGGAAGATTTTTTTAGTTAGAGGGTTTGAAAAGAATATGAAACTATTGTCCAGAAAGACAGAAAATTGACCCTGACTGTTTTCAAGTCAATAAGAAAAGGTGAAAAATTATGCTGAGATGAGGATTGGTACCTTGGATGTTTAAGGAATCAAATCTGGACGTTGGGAGGTACACGTCTTTACAGTATACTTTACTTGCATGTATTTAATAAATAACCCAAAAATCAATTACCCTAAGCTGAGGATTTTTATTATTATAAAATGGGATAAAATGAACGTCTTTGACCTTGCCAATAAAACAAATAACCATAACTAATCAAACGAAAAACTAATTCAACTATGGCAGGTCATAAGACGATCACATATTTAAATCTAACAGTTGTATTAACAACATTTTTATATACAATATTAATTTATTTAGATACATAAATCAGGCATTATTAATTATTTTAACTTATGTGGTCATAATTTTTACCAATAATCTAGCCCCCCTCAGTGGAACAACACTTGATTTAGGTGAATTTTATATTGTAGTCAAAAATTATAATGAAGAAAGGGGTAAGTGTCTTTATATGGGACTGTGTAATTCTAACCTGAGTTATAAAGTAAATTTTATGAATGTTGCCTTGAAAAATGATGAAATACAATAATGAATTTATATGCCAAAAAATTTCAGTTTTTTCATG
>JGI20157J14317_10001070_pt1 | contig 26296 bp, 19 predicted proteins | sample COG_07_FD_14317 | JGI IMG/M metagenome (IMG submission 14317)
AAATGGTGCAATACCTGTTCCCGTGGAAAAAAACCAAATTCGTTTTGCAGTTGTCAGGGCGTCATGTACTAAAGTTCCGACAGGCTTTGGACGTAAAATTATCTGATCATTAGGCTTTATATGTTGTAGTTTACTTGTAAGTGGTCCATTTTCAACTTTGATAGAATAAAACTGTAGGGTTTCGTCCCAAGATGGGGACGCGATCGAATAGGCTCGCAGAAGTGGCTTTATTTTGCCAGTCTCTGGATTTGGGTCACCCATCAAGCCGATCATTACAAATTCACCAGATCTGAAGCGCAACGACGCCGGTCGTGTGACACGAAACCGAAACAAACTGTCACTGTAATGTTGGACTTCTGTCACGGTCTGTGCGTCGGGCAATAGCTGCGATTGGGATGTATCTTGGGGCACGGTGCTGAGCTCGGTCTTATTGGTTTCTAGAGGCGTTTACGCCTTGAATAATAAAAGTTCAATTGCCAGAAAATAATGGTGATTATTCTGCAATCGAAAATAAATTACTTATTATAAAATTTTTTTAACAGAGGCCTAACTCTATAATATTAATATTTCAGCATTAGAGCCTTTAGGCCATGGAAATGATACGTGTCTCCGTATTCTGCGGGTGAATTTATTTGTAGATTAGGTAGGCGTTCAAAAAGGGTAGCTAGGCCCAAATTGATTTCCAATCGAGCCAATGGCGCGCCGACACAAAAGTGAATGCCAGCTCCAAATGACTGATGTTGACCAGGTTTACGAAAAGGATCAAATTTATTAGGATTTTCCAAAAAAGCTGGATCCCGGTTCGCTGATGCCAATACACAAGCTACCTCTTGGCCTTTCTCTATTTTATAACCAAAGCAGTCGATATCTTCATAAGCAAAACGAGTGAAGACATGAAGCGGTGGATCATAGCGTAAAACCTCTTCAATCAATTCGGATGTTACTGATCTAAAATTTGTTGGTAACAGCGTATTTAATGCGTTGCCAAGTGTATGGACGGTAGCTTCATGCCCCGCATTTAATAGTAAAATGCATGTTGAAATCAGCTCAGCTCCAGTCAGCTTTTCTCCTAATTCTTCAGCGGCGATTAAATCTGACAATAGGTCAGGGCGAGGGTTTTTACGCCGATGCGTTATGTAGCTTTCTAGAAATTCGGTAAACTCAATAGTGGCTAGATTGGCTGCTAACTCAATTTCATGACTGCGCTTTGATTGATACATAGCGACCATTGCGTTTGACCAACGTAAGAGGTCATCACATTTTTCAGTGGGTACGCCTAATAGACTAGCTATTACGCGCACTGGTAGAGGGCGTGCGAAATAATTAAGAAAATCAAATGGCTTATCTGGAAATCCGTCTATCAATCGGTGGCAAGTGGCTCTGATCTCGTCTGAAGTAGAGGCAACAGTCTTGGCTGTAAATGCCCGCAGCACTAATCCCCGCAGACGTTTGTGTCTGGGTGGCTCGAGTGCAAGCATTGAGTGAGATTCATTAGCCTGCCATTCTGTTAAATGTATTGGGCACTGTGCTGGACTGGGTGGCTCAGTTCCTAAATTGCGGTTGCTTAAAATCATTCGCACTGCGCGGTGACTTACCGCTGCCGGCATTTCATAGTCTTCCCACCAAACTACGTCACCTAATTTACGAGCGATTTCGTAGGCTGGGTAAGGGTTTTGAACAAACGTTTGGTCAAAGGGCGATTGGTTAAAACTTTCCATGAGACCATATCGCCTGAACTGTTTTGCGAAGCAAGTTGGAAGTGAAAACATTATATTAGTAATGAACCGGCACTGTATCTTTTTGCATTAACGTGGCATTAATTTAATGTTTTGTTTGCAGCGCCCATGCACCATTGCTTGGCATAACATATATTGCCTATATTTTTATTGTAACCTAAAGCTCAATCATATTGACCGATTGGGAAGCTAAATAACGCCCTTGAGCTGAAAGTGACGTGGAACTCTCGTCGTACTTTTTAGTCGTAGAATTATAAGGATGACTACTATGGATCCAATATTGCTCACTACAGAAATGGTAGTTGTTTTGGCAGTCCTTGGGGTCACAGTTTTTCTTTTTGTTACTGAAGCTTTTCGCATAGATCTTACCGCCATCCTTGCAATGGTCACTTTGGGTCTTTTGAGCCAATTGCCGGGTTTGCATAATCTAGCAGATCCTTCAACATTGTTTGATGGTTTTGCATCCAACGCAGTGATTTCGATTATAGCGGTAATGATCATAGGTGCCGGCCTTGATAAAACTGGATTGATGTCAAAAGTGGCAGGATACATTTTAAAAATTGGGGGTAGTACAGAGCGTCGAATTATCCCCATTATGTCAGGTTCGGTTGGCGTGATTTCGTCCTTTATGCAAAATGTTGGAGCCGCAGCACTTTTTTTACCAGTTGCTAGTCGAATATCAGTAAGAACAGAAATATCGCTGTCGCGCTTGTTAATGCCAATGGGTTTTTGTGCTATCTTGGGGGGTACCATTACGATGGTGGGCTCGTCCCCGCTGATTTTGTTGAATGACCTTATGGGGGTCGCCAACGCAGGATTACCTCCCAACCAACAGATGCAGCCGTTTGGTTTATTTGATGTTACTCCCATTGGTATTTGTCTTGTTATTACTGGGATACTTTACTTTATCATTCTTGGAAGGTGGGTCTTACCTTCTGGAAAAAGTAATGACGAGGGTGCTTCTGGGCAATCAATGCGTGAATACGTAAAAAATACCTATGGGCTACAGGTGGATATTTTTGAAGTCAAAGTTCCTGAAGGAAATATCTTGATTGGCCATTCTCTTGCTGATTTAATGGACGCGCATCACATTTACATCATTGGTACGGACTATCGTGGAAAGCGCGTGGTCGCGCCTCTGGCGACAACTCAAATTGAAGCTCCATGTCGGTTGGCAATTTTGGGATTGCGCAGGGTGGTCGAAGAGTTTGCCGTAGACTTCGGACTTGAACTACTGCCAAAACTTCAAAACTTTTCAGATGAGTTTGCCGCAACACATGCTGGGGTTGCTGAACTTGTAATACCTCCCGGATCACCAGTAATTGGCAAAACACCAGGAGAAATAAGATACCGGGCAACACACGGTCTTTCACTTTTAGGAATTCACCGTAGTACAGAAACTTTGAGCCATGTCGAAACTCCAGAACATTCGGCCACTCGTTTAACTGATATACCCTTATTTGCTGGTGATACGTTGATTGTTCACACAACATGGGAATCTTTAACGCGTCTTAGTAACAACCGTGATTATGTAATTGTTACTTCTGAGTATCCAAGGGAAGAGGTTCGACCTCAAAAAGTTGGTTGGGCTTTAGCATTCTTTTCAATAGCTATAGTGATGATCCTCACGACTGATATTCGCTTATCTCTTTGTTTGTTGACTGGCGCTGTCGGTATGGTTGTAACCCGTGTTCTGTCAGTGGATGAAGCCTACGGGTCGGTCGGCTGGAATACTGTATTTCTTTTGGCTAGCTTGATCCCACTTGGGATTGCTGTGCAGGCTACTGGGACGGCCGGTTGGATTGCCCAGCAGATTCTTAGTTTGTTGGATGGCTGGCCTGTTTGGGGACTACAAATCGGGGTAGCCATCATGGCTACTATTTTTACGCTAATTATGTCAAATGTAGGCGCCACAGTTTTGCTGGTTCCACTTGCGGTTTCAATCGCTGTAGCTGCTGGTGCTAATCCTGCAGTATTTGCCCTCACTGTAGCGATCTCTACGTCGAACTCCTTCTTGATTCCGACCCACCAAGTAAATGCACTAATAATGGGTCCGGGTGGTTATCGAGTAACAGATTTTGTNCGATGTGGTTCTATTATGACAGTTTTGTTTTTAATTGTTTCAATGTTTGTTATGAACTTAANATTCTAACTTTTAGCTAATGCTCGCATGATTGGAATAAAGTCNGCTGATTTTAAACTTGCGCCTCCGACAAGTGCCCCGTTGACATTTGTCGCGCTGAAAATTTCTGCAGCATTGCTGGGTTTTACCGAACCGCCATATAATATTGAAATTTTTTGTCCANTGGATCCATAGTTTTTAGTTAGTAATACTCTAATTGCATCGTGCATTTGGCAAATTTCTTTGAATGATGGAATGACGCCAGTTCCAATCGCCCAGATTGGCTCATACGCTAGTATGATTTCAGAATTTGTTGGTATGGAGCCTTTGATCTGTAAACTCACTGCCTCAATTGCGTCCCCGCTCTCGCGCTGTTGCAGTTTTTCCCCTACGCATATAATCGGTTTTAAATCTGCGGCAATTGCGGCCTCAGCTTTTGCCTTTACTATCGTTGAATTTTCGCCATGGTAGGTGCGTCTCTCAGAATGGCCAACAATTACATAACTTGCTCCCATATCTGCTAACATATTTGCTGATATATCGCCTGTATAAGCACCGCTTGGCTTAGGGTGACAATCCTGACCCCCAATAAAAATTTCATTACAGAACTTAGTGGCATTTCCTAGAAGTGTTGTTGGAGGACAAATGATCGTTCTACAATCCAGCNGGTCTGCAGCTTTTGATATCAATTGTAGTTCTGAAATGTCAGTTTGCTGACCATTCATTTTCCAATTTCCTGCAGCTATTTTTGTAGGCATTAAAACCCCTCTGGTTGTATGTTTTTAATAACCCGAAAACTTGGCACTCTTTTCTACGGTTGAATAAATCCAACATTGCGTCAACTTTTTTTGTTCGAAATGTTGTAAGTTAAGCTTAGATTTTAATAATATGCTCTAATAATGGCTACTCAACGCTATGTTTTAATTAGAAGGTAACGTAATTTAAAAGCTATATCTCAGCTGAAAGGGATTCATCAAATTTAATACTTTCCCCACATCCACAGGCGTCAACAACATTTGGGTTTTTGAATTTAAAGCCTGCCTCTAATACGCTTGTTTCATAATCAATTTCTGTCCCAAACAAAAACATTTGTGCCATCGGAGCGATTAATATAACTGCCCCCTCACTTTCAACTACTTCATCGTGTGATGTTGTAACGTCTACAAATTCCATTGTATATTCCATACCCGCACAGCCACCTTTTTTTACGCCAATTCTTAAGCCTTCATGACCATTTTTTTTCATTAGCTTTTTTATTTGATTTGCTGCAGCTTCTGTCAGTGTGACGGCCGGTTTTCCAGGAATGCCAAACATTTAAGATCCTATTAAATATGCGNGAAANTTAATTTCATAAGTAGTTTAGTAGAAGTATTCNGAATTTCAATTAATTACATGAAACCTAATTCCAGCCGCGCTTCATCCGACATCATATCCATGCCCCATGGTGGTTCCCAAACAAGTTCAACGTCTACGTGTTTTACTCCTGGCAGGGGCTCTATTGCTTCTGCCACCCAACCAGGCATTTCACCTGCGACAGGACAGCCTGGTGCCGTTAGGGTCATTATTATTTGTACTTCAGACTCGTTATTAATATTTACTGTATATATTAAGCCTAAATCAAAAATATTGACTGGTATTTCTGGATCGTAAACCGAACGGATACTTTCTACGATAGATTCATAGAGCGGGTGTTCTGTACTTGAGGGCGCTATCAAAGGGGTACCTTCGAGTTGAGCGTCTTCAGACATAGCTTNTTCCTTAATTGTTTGACTGAGATATATGCCGCCGAGNNCCCGGGGTAAAGGGCGACCTCAATTTATATCTTTTTTGGCATTATTCGGTTCCTCCCGTTACATTTTACTTCTGATGATTATTTTTTAATATTCAGAATATTGTTTTGAAGGCTTGATCCCAATCTTGTGTTGAAGCATTTGGTAGTTATGGCAAAAAAATTTTCTTTTAAACTCAACTCCACTTCGGGCAAAGCGAGGCTTGGAACTATAACAACTGCGCGAGGCGAAATTAGGACGCCAGCATTTATGCCAGTGGGTACGGCGGCGACTGTGAAAGCAATGCTACCCGGGTCCGTGAGGGAGACTGGCGCTGACATACTTCTATGCAATACCTACCACCTGATGCTGCGGCCAACAGCCGAAAGAATAGACCGCCTTGGGGGTCTACATAAATTTATGAATTGGGAGCGCCCAATATTAACTGACAGTGGTGGTTTCCAAGTGATGAGTTTGGCTGACTTACGCAACATGAGTGAGGAGGGGGTGACTTTTAAGTCTCATATTGATGGATCCAAGCATAACCTAACCCCAGAACGCTCGATAGAAATTCAAAAGCTTTTGGACAGTGACATTTTAATGTGTTTTGACGAATGCCCGGCACTTCCAGCAACTCGAGATGATATCGCTCGCAGCATGCTTTTGTCTATGCGTTGGGCTGAACGATCGAAGCGGGCCTTTGGTGTTAAGCCCGGCAAAGCTCTATTTGGCATTCAACAGGGTGGCTTGGAGTTGGACCTGCGTAAAGAAAGTGCGGAGAAACTCGGTGGCATAGGTTTTGATGGCTACGCTATCGGTGGTTTGGCGGTTGGGGAAGGTCAAAGTGCAATGTTTAAAGTTTTAGATTTTGCTCCAGATCAACTGCCGGTCGATAAGCCACGCTATTTGATGGGGGTTGGCAAGCCTGATGATATTGTTGGCGCAGTGTTGCGCGGTGTCGACATGATGGATTGTGTTCTTCCAAGTAGATCGGGCCGCACTGGTCAAGTATTTACTCGAAATGGGGTCGTTAATATTAAAAATGCCCGCCATCAAAATGATCCACGTCCATTGGATAATTATTGTAATTGTCCAGCATGTAGTAATTATTCCCGTGCCTATTTACACCATGTATTTCGGAGCCAAGAAATTATAAGTTCGATGCTACTAACCTGGCATAACTTACACTATTTTCAGGAACTTATGGAGAATATACGTCACGCTATTGCCGTGGATAAGTTTTCAGAATTTGTTTCAGAGTTTTTCGCTCAAAGGGTAAATGGAGATATTGATCCATTATAGCTCAATGCTATTATTTTTAGAATATAATTTGAAACCTTTGGTGAAAATAAAATTGAATCTGTTTTTGACCTTGAAAGAGCTTCGTTTACGCACCAAATAAACAATCAAGACAAAATGTTTAACTCCCGAACCTTACGTTTGCTTGGAATAATTTACTAAAAGGATCGATTATGACTTTAGAATTAGCTGACAGTTACCCAGTGTTGCCATTGCGGGATATTGTAGTCTTCCCCCACATGATTGTTCCACTATTCGTTGGTCGGGATAAGTCTGTGCGCGCGCTAGAGCAAGTCATGGATCAAGATAAACATATTCTATTGTCATCGCAGTGTGATCCAACTGAAGATGATCCCAGTGCTGATGGTATTTTCAGGGTGGGTGTTTTGGCGAACGTACTGCAGTTGCTAAAACTCCCTGATGGGACTGTGAAGGTGCTTGTGGAAGGTCGTGCACGGGTAAAAATAAACGAATTTCTGACAAATGAGTCCTTCTTCGAGGCAAAAGCAGTTTTGATGGAGGAAGTGGATGGCGATCAGCCCACCACGGAGGCTTTGGTGCGGTCCGTTTCGTCGGAGTTTGAGCAATATTCAAAAATAAAAAAGAATGTGCCTGAAGAAGCTCTCACAGCCATTAACGAAACGCGCAACCCGTCGAAGTTAGCTGATCTGGCTTCAGGCCATCTGGGCGTAGAGGTCGAACAAAAACAAGAACTCTTAGAAACTCTTAATGTGGCAGAACGACTTGGAAAAAGTTTACGGCCTAATGCAAGGTGAGATGTCCGTATTAAAAGTTGAGAAAAAAATTAAAGTTCGGGTGAAAACCCAAATGGAAAAAACCCAAAGAGAATATTATTTAAATGAGCAGATGAAGGCCATACAAAAAGAACTTGGAGATGGCGATGAGGGCGAGGGTGAATTAGCTGAACTTGAGACTAAAATTGAGGCAACAAAATTTAGTAAAGAGGCCAAAGAAAAAGCAGAGGCTGAATTTAAGAAGTTAAAAAACATGTCTCCAATGTCGGCAGAAGCTACAGTCGTCCGTAACTATTTAGACTGGTTGTTGTCTGTCCCATGGGGTATTAAAAGCAGGGTAAAAAAGGACCTTAACAAAGCGAAAAAGACTTTAGATGATGACCATTATGGATTGGATAAAGTTAAAGAGCGGATCGTGGAGTATCTTGCGGTCCAGCAACGTTCGAGGAAGCTGAAAGGGCCAATAATGTGTTTGGTTGGCCCCCCTGGTGTTGGAAAAACATCTCTCGGTAAATCCGTTGCACGGGCTACCGGCCGTGAATTTATAAGGATTTCGCTTGGCGGTGTACGTGATGAGAGTGAAATAAGAGGACATCGCCGAACCTATATTGGTTCTATGCCGGGTAAGATCATCCAAGCTTTAAAAAAAGCAAAGACAAGCAACCCTTTAATATTGTTGGATGAAATAGATAAAATGGGACAGGATTTTAGGGGTGACCCAGCTTCTGCGATGCTCGAAGTTTTGGATCCTGAACAAAATTCCACGTTTACTGATCACTACCTTGAGGTGGAATATGATCTGTCTGATGTAATGTTTATAACAACTTCCAACAGTTATAATATGCCGGCGCCGTTACTTGACAGAATGGAGATCATACCTTTGGCTGGTTATACCGAGGAAGAAAAAGCTGAGATAGCTAATCGTCATTTACTTCCAAAGCAGATCAAAAATCATGGTCTGAAGGCCAAAGAGTTCTCACTAGGTTTTGAAGCGCTAAAAGAGATTATACGGACTTANACGCGGGAAGCTGGAGTTCGAAGTTTAGAAAGGGAAATAGGTAAGCTAGCTAGAAAGTGCGTGACTGCGATTGTTAAAAAAGAAAAAACATCAGTGGCGGTTACACTTGATAACTTGGAGGACTTTCTTGGTGTTAAAAAATACCGCTATGGCTTAGCGGAAGATGACCACCAAGTGGGTGTAGTTACTGGATTAGCATACACTAGCGCAGGTGGAGATTTACTACATATAGAGGCATTGAGGTTACCGGGTAAGGGTAGAATGAAGACTACTGGGACTTTAGGTGATGTGATGAAGGAAAGTATAGACGCAGCCAGTTCATATGTGAAATCCATTTCCCCAGAAATAGGAGTTAAACCGCCGCGATTTGATAAAATAGATATTCACGTTCACGTTCCAGAAGGTGCCACACCGAAGGATGGTCCATCTGCTGGGTTAGCAATGGTAACCTCAATTGTGTCGGTCCTTACAGGCATTCCGGTTTACAAAGATCTGGCGATGACTGGAGAGGTTACACTTAGAGGTAATGCATTACCTATTGGTGGATTAAAAGAAAAATTATTAGCGGCTTTAAGGGGTGGGATTAAAAAAGTTTTAATTCCGAAAGAAAATGAAAAAGACTTAATAGATCTGCCTGAGAGCGTCTTGAACGGTCTGGAGATAATTCCGGTAGAACATGTTTCTGAAGTCTTGGAACATGCCTTGGTATCAAAGCCAGAACCGATTTTATGGGATGAAGCCGCAGAAGAAGCCGCAGCGAGGATTGATGCGAAGCAGTTAGGGGAAGCAAGCGCAACAACCCATTAAAAAACTACTTGCATCACCCCTAGTCTGCAATCTATATCCAGATCAGTGGGTCGTTAGCTCAGTTGGTAGAGCGCTTCGTTTACACCGAAGATGTCGGGAGTTCGAGCCTCTCACGACCCACCATGATGCTCAAAAAATCATTTTAGATTGAATTGAAATACATACGATGTTTTTAAGCCGCTGATAAAAGTAAATATTAGTTTGAATCTATAGGTGGGTTCGTAAAATAATCATAAAAGTCCCGTGCGGTAGCTTGACGCTGCTTTGTCTCCACCTTAGAGAAATCCTACGTCTTAGAACTTATAACATTTAGCGGTTGTAGCTCAGTTGGTTAGAGTACCGGCCTGTCACGCCGGGGGTCGCGGGTTCGAGTCCCGTCAACCGCGCCATGTTGTAAGTTAGTTAAGTCGTGTGCGCGGTTGTAGCTCAGTTGGTTAGAGTACCGGCCTGTCACGCCGGGGGTCGCGGGTTCGAGTCCCGTCAACCGCGCCATTAAAATCTTTATCTCTCTTAATTATAAATTTTATCGAGAATTCGCGCCCAACTACGAATTCCCTTATGAAAACTGCGGAGATCATATTTTTCATTTGGACTGTGTATAGCATCATTATCTCGTCCAAAGCCAATTAGTAGAGTATCCATACCTAAAATAGATTTAAAATGCCCTGCGATTGGAATGGATCCTCCACACCCGATAAACGCAGCTGCATTGGGCCATTCATCAGTCAAAGCGAGCCTTGCAGCCTCAAAAATGGGATTTTCAATGGACATTGAACTTCCTTTAGAAGCTCCATGTGCTTTGAACTCTACTGAGCAATCTGGGGGAAGGTTTGATTTTACAAATTTCCGAAAATTTTGTCGTATTACATGAGGATCTTGTTCACCCACCAGGCGAAAAGAAATCTTTGCTGATGCTTTGCTTGGAAGTACTGTTTTAAAACCATCGCCAGTATAACCGCTCCAAATTCCATTTATCTCGCAGGTGGGTTCTGACCAAATCATTTCTAAAGCAGTTTTACCTTGTTCTCCCGCCAACTCGGAGAGGCCTACTTGATTTAGAAAGTTATTATGGTCAAAATCCAGTTCTTCCCATTGTTTTTTTATGTTATCGTCAAGACAGGCAACACTATCATAAAAACCAGGGATAGTTATACGGCCTGATTCATCATGCAGCGAAGTTAAAACTTTAGATAAAACCCGTGCTGGGTTGTTAGATATTCCACCGTACATTCCAGAATGTAAATCTTTTACTGGTCCGGTGATGATTAACTCTTCGCTCAACAAACCACGCAGGCGTGTGACAATTCCTGGCGTATTGTCCCCAAATAAACCAGTATCGCAAATTATTCCAATATCTGCTTTTAACTCTTTCGCGTTGCTTTGCATGAACGGAACTAGAGACGGAGAGCTCGACTCTTCCTCGCCCTCAAAAAAAAGACTTATTTTACCTGGTAGTTTTCCATGGACAGCTTGCCAGGCTCTACAAGCTTCAATAAATGTCATTAACTGACCTTTATCATCTGCTGCGCCTCTGGCATAAATTACATCACTGATATCCCCTTGCGCTAAATATGGATCAAAAGGTGCTTTTTTCCATAGCTCAATTGGATCAACGGGTTGGACATCATAATGCCCATAAAACATAATGTGCTTACCAGAAGTTCCTGTGTGTGCGACCACCATGGGATGGCCACTTGTTTCACGTTTACTTGCCCTGAAACCAATTTTTTTTAAATCTTCTACCAACCAATCTGCCGCAATGTTACAATCTGCTTTATAGGCTGGATCTGTTGAAATACTGGGGATTTTGAGGAGATCAAATAAACGGAGCGTAGCCTTTTCTATTTGGGCATCAATGTGCTCCAACACTAAATTTAAATTTTTCTTTGACATTGATCCTCCAAAAAATATTTTAACGTCGCATTGTTGAGCACCTGCTAAGTTCTCTGTTTTTTTATGATAGTTAATTTGAAAGCCTGTGGGCTTTCGGATAACGGACCATTTTATGTAAAACTGTAATAACTACGTTTCTCTTTATTGTAATCTTAAATTACCAATAATTGGCTCATAATTGCCTATTTTTATTGTTATTTAATTGTGGGTCCATTTTTTGGTTTATTTTGTGGCTATTGCGTGTCACTAAACAATTGCATTTAAGGACTTTATGCAGAATTTATTTGTCAGGGCATTTGTATGATTGGTAGAAGATCATCACGTTTGAAGCTTATTAAAAAAACAACAGGGCCAAAAGGCTTTGACGATTATGAATTGATGCTTGGTGATACCATGAGGGGTGAGCGTGCCACCCGAGGAAAATCTCTTTTAGACGTACAAAATGAACTTAAAATAAAAGCAGTTTATATTGCGGCAATTGAAGACTGTGATCCTCTCATTTTTGATACTCCTGGCTTTATAGCCGGTTACGTCCGTTCGTATGCAAAATATCTTGGATTGGATCCTGAAGAATCATTTATACTTTTCTGTCGTGAAAGTGGATTTAAACCGGTTAACGGAATGGATTCTGACAGTGCACTTCCCAATCGATCGAAATCAGTCAAAGATTTCGATAGTGATAAAAAAGGTTTACCTTTTGGACTGAGCGCCACTCCGTCATCTTTTATTCCGCATAAGGAGAATTTGTTAAATAAAATAGATTTAAAAGCGTTGATTTCGTCTTTGATTTTAGTATTTTTCCTGGGCGGTTTGTTTTATGGTATTCATAACGTTGTTCAGAAAATACAACAGGTTAAAATTTCTGCTGTAGATCATCCACCAGTGTTACAATCTGATCTTGATCCGCTCTTACAATTTGTCCCAGTTGATAGTTCTTCTGGACAAAATTTAATTAAAAAAGAATTAAATTATACTCGTATTTATCGACCTCAAGCTCTTGATAGTCCCCTTCTTGAACCGCGTGATGGGCCAATCTCTGGGCTTGACCCCAAGATGCTTGGTACTTTTGGCGATATTAATTCGTCAAGCTCTCGCAATGCACTTTTACCGGATGCAAAATCAAATCTGTTAATCAGTGCGACACCTCAGCCTAAAAAAACAACCAAACTACAGATTATAAAGGCTGAACCCGATAGGGTCCAATTACTGGCATCAGAGGGAGTTTGGGTGCGTATAAAAGATAGCGAAGGGAATACGTTATACGAACAAATAATGAATGCTGGTAGTCCCTTTAATGTTCCCGCAACAGAAGCAGCCCCATTTATTGACCGAGCGGGGAATTCTGGATCCTTGTTTTTTGTTATAAACGGAAAACTGTATGGGCCTGCTGGAGAGAAGTCGAGCACAGTAAAAAACGTAAGCTTATCATCCAAAAATATAATTGGCACCTATGATTTATTCACTCCAAATGCTCAATCGGCACTATATAGCTTCCTACGTAATCTTGGACCGATACCTCTTAATGATTAGAAGTAGGGCAAATTTACTGTTTAGGAATTTTCTATGTCGCTGAATCATATACGCCCTTGGCGGAACATTCATCGGCGGAAAAGCAGAAAAATAATGGTCGGGTCTGTTCCTGTTGGGGGTGACTCTCCTATTAGTGTTCAAACTATGACTAATACCCTCACAACAGATATAGCGGCCACAGTTGCACAAATTCAGGCAGTCGCAGACGTTGGTGCTGATATTGTTCGTGTGTCGGTACCCGACGAGGCGTCGTCGAAAGCACTCAAAGAAATTATAAAAGAAAGCCCAATTCCAGTTGTTGCAGACATCCATTTTCACTATAAACGTGGGATTGAAGCTGCGGAAGCCGGTGCAGCATGTCTTAGAATTAACCCTGGAAATATTGGTAGCAAGCAACGTGTTCTAGAGGTTATTAAAGCAGCTGAGGATCATGGTTGCTCAATGCGAATTGGTGTAAATGGGGGATCTTTAGAAAAACATTTACTAGAAAAGTATGGTGAGCCTTGTCCTAGTGCACTTGTAGAAAGTGGTCTTGAGCACATCAGAATACTTGAGGATAACAACTTTTTTAATTTCAAAATTAGTGTAAAAGCTAGTGATGTTTTTATGGCGGCGGCGGCCTATCAGGAACTGTCAGAGGTCACTGATGCACCAATTCATGTTGGGATTACTGAAGCTGGCGGACTGATGTCTGGAACAATTAAATCAGCCATTGGATTGGGAAATCTTCTGTGGATGGGTATTGGTGATACAGTGCGTGTAAGCCTATCGGCTGATCCCGTTGAAGAAATTAAAGTAGGCTATGATATCTTAAAGTCATTGGGTTTGAGGCACCGTGGGGTAAATATTATTTCATGCCCTAGTTGTGCGAGACAAGGGTTCGACGTAATCAAGGTTGTGGAAACACTCGAGAAACGTTTAGAGCACATCAAAACACCCATGTCGCTCTCAATTATTGGGTGTGTTGTGAATGGTCCTGGAGAAGCTCTGATGACTGATGTAGGCTTTACTGGCGGTGGGAGTGGATCTGGGATGGTCTACCTCGCTGGCAAACAAAGCCATAAGTTGGGAAACGATCAAATGATCGATCATATTGTGGAACAGGTTGAAACACGGGCAGAGTTATTAAGTCGGGAAAGACCCGTAACGTAATAAAAACGTTAGTAAAAGACGTAGCTAACCTCAAAAACCATAAATGATGTCTTGTGTGTTCTGCCATGCTACTGACCCTCGTGGGAGAATGGCCTCGGCGCGCTTTGCCTGCAAAATTGCATTTTTTATATCCCCTTGAAGGGCATAACGTTGCGCTGTTGCCAATGACGCTTCTCCAATTTTACCTGATCTGCTAAACGCTCTGCCAAGGTGATACAAAATATTTGCATCTTTACTGTCCAGATTTTGGGCTATTTTCAAAACTTTAAGTGCTTCAATATCGTTAATCTGTTTGTTTTGAGTCAACAGAGCTTTTCCATAACCACCTAAAATAAGAGGGTCGTTGGGAGCAAGCTTTGTTGCGCTCCTGTAAGCGTTTATTGCTTCAGAATATTTACGATTTTCCAATAGAATTTGGCCTTGTAATTCCCTGTAATAGGGATCCTTTGGCTTTAAAGTGACTAAATTCCCTATAAAATTAATTGCCTCTTGGACTTGGCCAAGGCGATGATTTGATATTGCTTTTTGCATTAAATCTAAGTGCTCATTACTTGTTGGCTTTTCCAGCCCCCACCCTGGATCATTTCTAAATGCAGCAAGTTTAGTGTGAAGTCGTGAAAAAAAATATTTGTTTTCCGGGCTGGTTGAGTGATTGGGCTGTTTTGAAGTAAGCCGGGTTAGAGCATTTATGCGGTCTCTGTCCAGAGGGTGGCTTCTCGTATAAGGATCTTGCCTTTTTAGGCTAAAATTAATTTGTTGTTCGAATATTTTGAATACTTCAATCATTGCGTTTGAATTTAAATTAACTTCATTCAGGTAGTGAACAGCCGATCGATCTGCAGAAGATTCTTCATTTCGAGTATGTGCCAATAAAACACGATTTGCAGAATTTGCAGTTCCTAATGCTATTCCAAAACCAGCCTTAGATTGGCCACCGGCTGCCGCGGCTATCGCTATTAATGTTCCGAATGTTGAGGTGATTTTAGCTTTTCTTGTGTTTGCCATTCTGCGTGTGATGTGTCCGTTCGCGATGTGGGCTGCTTCGTGTGCTATCACTGCTTGAAGCTGTGCAGCGCTGCTTAGTTTGAGTATAAGGCCAGAATGAATAAATATATGATTTTGATCTATGACAAAGGCATTAAGTGTTGCTGAATCAACTACCAAAATTTGGAAATTACTACTATTAATTCCTGCAGCATTCAAAATTGGTTGCGCTAATTTTTTTAAGCTGTTCTCAATGTCGGAGTCGCGTAAAAGAGAGATACTCTTTGCTGAACTTGCGCCAAGTAATAAAAGAAATGTTGCCAAAACAACTTTCAGACGTGTGTAAAGCATTTAAGACCTCTACAGTTTAAAAAATCTCTAAAATAAATGGATTTAAAGATGGGCCATAAAAAAGAATTTACATTGACCCTTTCATCGTTACGGACGTAATGGAAGCTGCAAAATCAATGGAACTTTAAGTTTATCGTTTAAATGAATTTATGAATTTATGAATTTATATTTTTATAAAGGTCTGTTACAATTTATTTTGTAGGTTCAAAAAAACTTGGTCAAATAATGTCTTTTATATTGGAGTTATGATCCATGCTAATTGTGCGCGCTTTTGGATATTTTATAACCAAATTTTCGCTTAATATTTTTTTTATATTANTACGCATAATAGGTGCTTTATTTTCAACTATTACACTTGCTGTAGTATTTTTGGCGCTCTTTATTGGAGCTGTATTTTTTATTTATGGCGTAGGGCTCCCTAGTCACAAAGAGTTAGCTAGTTACCAACCTAAAACTATTAGCCGGATTTATTCAGCCTCGGGACATATCATTGATGAATTTGCTACTGAGCGACGGCTTTTTGCCGCGGAGGAAGAGATCCCTAACCTTGTAAAAGAGGCATTTATTTCGGCTGAAGATAAAAACTTTTATACGCATGTAGGTTATGATCCGGCCGGCATGGCTGCCGCTTTGCGCGATGCTGTAGTATCGCGAGGTAAAAATTTGAGGGGTGCATCGACGATTACCCAACAGGTTATGAAAAACTTTTTACTTGATGGCTCCCGTTCGGCTGAACGCAAAGTCAAAGAGCTTATTCTCTCAACACGATTAGAAAATACCCTTGAAAAAGACGAAATCCTTGAACTTTACTTGAATGAAATTTTTCTTGGTCAGAACTCTTATGGTGTCGCTGCGGCAGCACAAACTTATTTTAATAAATCTTTAAAAAATTTATCACCTGAAGAAGTGGCCTATTTAGCAATATTACCAAAAGCTCCATCAAAATATCATCCCGTTCGCCAACGCGATCGGGCAATTAGTCGACGAAATTTTGTTTTAAAGGAAATGAATGAAAATAATTTTTTATCTGATGAGGATTATGAATTAGCGCGAAATAAATCACTTAAAACCGTGCAAAATGGAGATTTTACTAGCTTCCGCAGTTCCTTGCCCAAGCGAGACTATCCAACAGACGAAATTAGGCGTCAATTGAGTCGTGACTTCGGCGAGGCAGAGTTTTTTACAGGTGGTTACTCTGTAAGGGCAACTATTGATCCAAGCTTACAGAATGTTGCTGCGCAAAGCTTACGATTAGGACTGGAAAATTATGACCGTGCGCAAGGGATTTATCATGGTACTGGAAAGGCAATACCAGAAGAGGACCTTTCTCAATGGAGGGGACATCTATCAAAAATTAATATTCCTCGAGATATTGTTATTAATGAGAAATGGAGCCCTGCTGTCGTACTGGAAATTCAAAAAAATGATGCCTTAATAGGAGTGGAAGGCTTTGAAGGAAGTAAGCATATTTTACCAAGTGATGAGGTCCAATGGGTGACTTGGTTTAAAGGAAAGAAAGCAAAACGTCTTCAAGACATACTGTCTGTTGGTGATGTTATTCTGGTGTCGCCATCATTAAACGCAACAGATGGTCAGTTCTTAAACTGGTCTTTGAGGCAGATACCCAAGATTCAGGGCGGTTTTGTTGCTATGGATGTTCATACTGGACGTGTGATTGCTATGCAGGGAGGATTTTCCTATGAACATTCTCTTTTTAACAGAGCGACACAAGCGATGCGCCAACCGGGATCTTCCTTCAAACCATTTGTTTATGCCGCCGCATTGGATAGTGGATATAGTCCAGCTACAATCGTGATTGATGCACCAATTGAAGAGGCTACACTAAAGGAAGGAGAATTTTGGCGTCCAAAAAATTATACTGACAAGTTTTATGGCCCATCTCCGGTCAGAAAAGGAATCGAAGAATCACGTAATCTGATGACTGTCCGCTTAGCAAAAGCTGTTGGTATGAAAACTATTGCTGCCTATGCTGAAAAGTTTGGAGTTTATGAAAATATGAAGCCATATCTGTCAATGTCGCTGGGTTCACAAGAAACCACTCTTTATAAAATGGTTTCTGCCTATGCAATGTTTGCTAATGGTGGAGAAAGAGTTTTGCCAACTTTAGTGGACCGTGTGCAAGATAGGGATGGCAACACAGTGTTCAAACATGACAATCGCAGTTGTGAAGATTGCAAGCGATTTGATTTAGTCACAGGTTGGCTACCAGAAATAACCTCTGATCGTGAGAAGGTGATGGATCAAGTTACAGCCTTCCAGCTGACGTCTATGATGCAGGGAGTGGTTGATCGTGGAACTGCGAGGAGAACAGTTAAATTACCAGTGCCGGTTGCTGGGAAAACAGGCACGACCAATGAAGCAAAAGATGTTTGGTTTGTAGGGTTCACGAGCAACCTTGTTGCTGGCTGCTATATGGGAATGGACCAACCCTCACCTTTGGGAAAAGGTTCGGGCGGTGGTGGTATGTGTGGCCCAGTTTTTGATCGCTTTATGAATGCTGCGATAGAAAAATATGGTGCTGGCAATTTTAAAGTTCCTAAAAATGGGAATTTTATAAATATGGACCGACATTCGGGTGCCAGATTGCAGGAAGATGCTGAGGGTGATCACGTCATAGCTGAGTTCTTTAGAGTTGGTGAAGAACCAAAATTTGGTGCTCCAGGCTTGACTGGTGATTTTAAAGTAAGTGGAAATATTCCGTTATTTGATAAAGGTGAGACCGAAGAGATGAATGAGATGATTACATCTTCAGGTAAAAAGGTTAATGTTGCACCACAGGCTTCAATTGGTACTATTTCATCTGGTGGGTTGTATTAGCGTAAATAATAATGTCGGCTTGGCAACTCAACTGTGGTTGTTTAAAGTTTTGAAACTAAAAGAATTAGACCTTCTAGGTGATAAATGCGTGCAGAGATGACCAATGTGGTAAATGCGATTGGAAAATCTCTTGAGCTTTTGGGCCAGCGCTTGGATTTTGAAACGGCTCCATACCGTTTGGAAGAGTTTAACGCGCTGATCGAAGATCCAGCACTTTGGGATGACCAGGACCGTGCTCAAAAATTAATGCGTGATAGGCAACTATTAATTGACTCCCTAGCTGTTTATGAGGGCATCAAACTAGAGCTCTCTGATAATTTAGAAATGATTGAGTTAGCTGAGTTAGAAAATGATTCTGGGGTAATAAGAGATTCTGAAAATGCTCTTAAAAACCTTAAGAAAACCGCTGCTAAAAAAGAATTAGAAGCACTTTTAGNCGGCGAAGCAGATAGCAATGATACTTTCNTAGAAATTAACTCTGGNGCAGGTGGNACTGAAAGCTGTGACTGGGCTCTGATGTTAGCTNGNATGTATATTCGTTGGGCAGAAAAAAAGGGCTACAAAGTAGAACTCCAATCAGAAACAGCAGGTGAGGAGGTTGGAATAAAATCGGCATCATATAAAATTATTGGTCATAATGCTTATGGCTGGCTCAAGTCTGAGTCGGGTGTGCACAGGTTAGTTCGTATCAGTCCTTTCGATGCAGCGGCCAAGCGCCATACCTCCTTCTCTTCTGTGTGGGTGTATCCGGTTGTGGATGATAATATTGATATTGAGGTGCAAAGTAAGGACATTCGTATTGATACCTACCGGAGTTCTGGTGCCGGTGGGCAGCACGTAAACACGACCGATTCAGCTGTTAGAATTACCCATATCCCGACCGGTATAGTTGTAACTAGTTCGGAAAAATCACAGCATCAAAATCGCGAGATCGCAATGAAAGCTTTAAAATCGCGTCTATATCAAATAGAATTAGACCGACGAAATGCTGCTGTTAATGAAGCCCACGAAAATAAAGGAGACGCAGGTTGGGGAAATCAAATTCGTAGTTACGTATTGCATCCCTATCAAATGGTGAAAGATTTGCGCACTTCTTATGAAACTTCCGACACTAAAGGAGTTTTGGATGGTGACTTGGATAGTTTAATGGCGGCTACTCTAGCCATGAAAGCTTCTGGAAAATCGCGTGCCGAGACTAAAGATGCGCAAAATTAGTATAAAGGGCACAGGTTTGAATGNGCCTTTTACCGTTNTTATTTTNGATTACTGTTTTGCTGAAGCAATACCGTTTTGCTTGTTTGAAGCGGGATTTAATGGGTCGTCTTGGCGTTGAACTGATCCTTCAAAATGTGCGCCACTTTCAATGGCAATAGTTTTGTGAATTATATCGCCTTCTACCCGCGCTGTCGAAGTTAAACGAACTTTCAATCCCCTTACTCTACCTACTACATGGCCGTTTACGACCACGTCATCAGCTATAATTTCACCCTTTACCGTTGCACCATCTCCAATGGTTAGTAGGTGTGCTCTAATGTCTCCATCAACACGGCCCTCAACCTGAACATCCCCTGTGGTTTTCAAATTCCCAGTAATAAGTAAATCTGAAGATAAGATTGATGCAGGTGGTTTAGCTTTCGGTACTTGCGGCTTATACTCAACGGCTGGTTTACTGAGGGGCTCTGCTGCCTTCGGCGTTTCCACGTCAGTTTTAGGTGATGGGGTATTTATTTTATTTTTAGAAAACATCTCTTCCTGCCTTGATAAAGATCATTGGGTTAACTGCCTTGCCATCGACTCGTACCTCATAATGAAGGTGGGTGCCAGTGGATCGGCCTGAGTTTCCCATATCCCCGATCTTTTGTCCACGGGAAACACGCTGACCTTTTTTTACGCGAATTCTTGCCAAATGGGCGTACCTAGTTTCAACCCCAAATTCGTGTTTGATGTATACTACACGTCCATAACCTCCGTTCCAACCCGCTTGGGTAACCACGCCATCCCCAGTTGCATAAATCGGAGACCTTGATTTTGCTGCTAAATCAACGCCACGGTGCATTTGTCCCCATCGGGGTCCAAAACCGCTTGTGTAACGAAAAGAACCTTTGACAGGCATATCAAAGGGAGTTTTCTCAACTGCTATTCTATAAATATTTAATTTATCCAACTTTATCAGAATACTATTTGCCCTATTTATTCTCGGGTCCTCAGTCTCAAAAACATTTGGTTGAAACAAAATTGGAGCTAAGGCTCCTCCTTGACCAGAGTAACCTCTTCTAACTTGGTCCAGTAAACGTTTGGTACTTAAACCAGCATTGCGGAACATTTTGTCCAACGGTTCTACTGATATAGTTAATGCATCTTCCAGTTGTCGAAAAATTTGGTCAGACTTTTCCTCAAAGAACTGTATTTCAAGTTCTAAGCTTTCCATATTTTTTTTGGCTAATTCTGCAGCATCAAACGCATTGTCTCGTTGCTGAGAAATTCCTCGTAAGGTATGATTCATGTACTCCATAGTTTGGGAAACTTCAGCCAAACTAATAGCATTTGGAAGTACACCAATTTCAGGATTTAATTGTTTTTTCAGTAGTTCTAATTCTATTCGAAGCGCTTCACGCTCGTTCATGGCTCGTCGCAGTGTCCCATGGATTACATTAATACCTCGCTCTAATTCCCGGCGCATATCTTCTGACCCAAGTAGGTCTGATTGCATTATTGAAACCTGACTTAGTGCAGTGTTGAACCTATTTTGTGACGCTATCGACTCCCGTTCTCTTATATCGCGCTCGGTAGCTAGAGCGTTGAGCCGTTCTTCATATAGAGCTTGGTCACGTCGGGCTTGATCTCTAAAATTTCCTGACCCAATAGTCTCTATTAGTACAATGGCCGTTGCTATAATACTCCATATTATAACAGTAGAAATTCCAATAAGGGCTAGAATTTGGGTAATTGGCGTTAACTTAACAAATCGGGTTTCTTTATCCGTTCGCAAAAACAATCTTTTTTCTGGAACCTTGCGTTCTAGAAATGAATTCAAATTATTTTTGATTTTTGTGAACAAGTTGCATCCCTATTATTATTTCAAAGTAGTAATACTTCTAATTGGTCTACTGATAGCCAACGTAGCTTTCGGCCGCAACAAATTTGAGAAATTTATGTCATGCAGATTTTTAAGGCAGTTTTTGGGGTGGTGTTTTGCCAATTTCAATCAGCGTATGCCTGGTGGTAACAAGGTTTGATCAACTAGTGGCCAATAAAAATCTGGTGCTATTCCCGCTTGTGCTCTTTTTTCATCGTTAAAAGGCGGCCTCAAGTTGGAATGGAAGTATTTTCGTACCAATTCATGGAATTTGGGTTTTGGATCAATGTTTTCTTTGCCACAAAGAAAGTGAAACCACTTGGAACCATAAGCCACGTGTGCCACTTCTTCTGAATAAATTAAATTGAGAGCGTCTACAGCCTGAGTGTCCTTCACATTCTCAAAAACTTTAATCATTCCAGGCGTTACGTCTAGGCCGCGGGCTTCCAGTACCATTGGCACTACTGCGAGGCGCCCCAAAAAGTCATTAGCGGTATCCTCTGCGGCCCTCCACATTCCGCCATGGGCAGGCATGGCGCCATAAAAGCTGCTGTGACTTTCCAAGCAATCGCACATGAGATTGAAATGTTTGCTCTCATCGTCAGCAGCTTTGACCCAGTCATCATAAAAACCAATTGGCATGGCAGTATTAGAGAACCGAGCAATTAGGTCCCAATGTAAGTCGACTGCATTAAGTTCTATATGTGCCACAGCGTGTAAAAGAGCATTACGACCCTCCTTTGAGCCTGTTTTTCGCCTTGGAACATTTTTTGGTTCCAAAAGTTCTGGAGAAACTGGTCGCGCGGGTACAGGAGGCGGGTTGAAAGTTCCTATTTCTGTGGCCTTCAAGTCATTGCGCTGTTGGAACCATTTCGATGCAAACTTTCGGGATAAGGCAGTTTTTTCACGCGCATTATGAGTTTCCAAAACATTACATGCCATTTCTGAAAGCGACATCATTTGTTAATAGCCCTAACCTCTTCAAGGACTTCGTGAGCATGTCCTTCAACTCTTACTTTGCGCCATGTGTTTAGGATCGTTCCATCAGCACCTATTAAATAAGTAGATCTTTCAATACCCATATAGACTTTGCCATACATTTTTTTTTCAACCCATGTGTCAAAAATGTTGCAGAGTTTCCCATCATTATCGGATACCAAATTAATTTGTAAGTCATACTTACAGATAAATTTTTCATGTTTCGTGACACTGTCCCGTGAAACACCTATAACAATAGTGTTTTCAGCTTCAAAAACGGCTGATTGTTCTGAAAAGCTGATTGCCTCTTTTGTACAGCCTGGCGTGTCGTCTTTTGGGTAAAAGTAAAGAACTAGTGTTTTGCCTTCATTATTAGGAAACTTAAATGGCAAATTACCTTCAATTATAGCATTGATTTCAGGTATTTTATCACCGATTGTTAGCATGATATCCTCAGTTTATATTAGAGTTACTGTTGGTCGAAACACTTTAGGTCACGTTGTGCTAATTAAAAAGGTTTAAGTGCAGGATGTCGAAGATACAAACCGAGAAAGAAAAAGAGGAAAAAGCAGAGCCGCCACCGCGGCGAGGGTGGGTGTCTCTTATCTCCTTATACATGGGTCTTTTTCTTTTTTCCATTATGTTATGTGCCGGCTTACTAGTTACTGTTTTGCAAGATCGGACATTAACTCTACCTAAAACAATTCAAACTAAGTTAAACGTTTTTTTAAATACTGAACCGGATTTTCCCGAGATAAGTTTTAGCAGTGCTGAAATTGGTTTTTCGGCAATATTAAATCCGAAGTTGGTGTTAGAGGGGGTGCAATTCTCTGATGACTTGACGGGTTCTGGGGTGAGGCTTGGAAAGCTTGAGGTGGTTTTTGATGGTAGTAAATTCATAACAGGCGTCGTAGCGCCAAAATCTACACGGCTGAATGGTGCTGTATTAGATGTCACACGTAAAATTGATGGTAGTTTTGACCTAGGTTTTGATGTTTCGAGTGGAATTACCACTACGCTATCTGTGGACGAAGTGTTCAAAAAAATTGAAGGTTTTTTTGTGGATGAAGAGTATAGAAGCCTTGAAAAAGGTGAAATTGATCAGGTTACGGTCAATTATACTGATCAATTAAACAAAAGGGCTTGGACGTTTGATGGTGGGCGGCTCCGGGCAGAGCGGGACGACGGTCGTGTTACACTGCGAATTGATTTGGCATTACTTAGTGGCGGAGATGAGCCAGCCACTGTTGGGATTGGCTATGAATTTTCAACCGATGGAATTGGTGAGTTGAGTGCAGAAATACATAACATACCAGCTGGAGATTTAGGAATACAAGCGGAAGCACTTACATGGCTTAGCTTTGTAAATGGAAATTTATCTGGGAGCTTACGCAGCACTAGGATTAATGGAGAATTCGATGAATTAAATGCCCTTTTAGATTTTGGGCAGGGAGAGTTATTAGCTGGTAAAGGTAACAAAAACATTCCTTATTCTAAAGCAAAAACCTATTTTTCATATTCGCCAAAGAATGAGCGCTTGGATATTGATCTTATACTGATTGAGTCTGATTGGGGTAAATTATCAGCCAGTGGATATTCGCTGCTATTATCTGAAGGCGAAGATGGCCACCTATCTGATGGAATGATTTTGGATCTTGAGGTAGATAGTGCTGAATTACAATCAACACCATGGTGGGCTGAAAATGTCAAAATTTCTGAGGCAACATCCCAGATAAAAATAACCTACAGCCCTTTGCAGGTAGATGTTGGACAAATTCAAGCGCGAGTAAACGGTACAAATATTAGTGGATCTGGCCGTGCAAGTTTAATGAACGCAGGATGGATCTCTAACTTAAATGTAGAAATCCCAAGCTTAAGTTCAAAAGATTTACTTAAATTTTGGCCCTTGGGACAAAAAATTAAAAGTCGTAAATGGTTCGAACAAAACGTAAATTTAGGAACTTTCAAAAATTTAAGGATTAATGCAAATAAAAATGTGGGACGGGAATTTGAGGTTGCAAGCAGCTTTAGTTTTGAAAATGCAAATATTAAATTTATGAAACACATGCCTGTGATCTCTAATGGCTCAGGTTACGGTATGCTNNAGGGNAGCGCTTTAACCGTCGTTTCTCAGGGTGGCCACATTAAAGCGCCTGAGGGTGGCCGCATAGCTCTAAAGGGCTCAGTGTTTAAAATCGAAGATACAAGGGTTCCGAGCCCATTGGCCAAGTTTGATGTGCAGGGTAGTGGTAGTATTTCAGCTGCCATGTCTTTGTTGAATCAAAAACCTTTTGAGATTGCAAATAGATCAAAAATGAACATCAAAGATGTTTCGGGTCACGTCACCTTTGATGCTAAAATTAAGTCTGTATTACATGTCTTTGTTGAATCAAAAACCTTTTGAGATTGCAAATAGATCAAAAATGAACATCAAAGATGTTTCGGGTCACGTCACCTTTGATGCTAAAATCAAGTCTGTATTAACAAAGGCCGTGAAATTGCGAGATGTCAGATATGACGTCACTGGTGTTTTACAAAATGTTCGCACAGAATCATTAATACCGAAAAAAATGATTGTATCAAAATCTCTTAATTTTAAAGCGTCACCAGAAAAAGTTCAAATTTTTGGCGATGGGACTGTATCTGAGGTTCCATTTTCAGGACGATGGACGCAGCCACTTGGTGTGGCTGGGCTATCTAGTCAGGTTGCTGTGCAGATAGAGATTTCTGAAACTTCTTTAAGGAGTTTAAATATTTTATTTCCGAAGAAAGCTATCTCGGGCAAAGCCAATGGTGATTTAATTCTTGATATTCAAAAAGGGTCACCAATTTTGTTTGATCTCAAGTCAGATCTCGTAGGAGTGGGTATAGATGTTCCTGCGCTAAGTTGGGAAAAGGAAACTACTGTGCCTGCCGATTTTGAAATTTCTGGAAGCTTTTCAAAACCAATTACAATCAACCAATTTAAACTAAAAAGTGAGGGTTTGTCGACTTGGGGAGATATGGCCTTTGATGATATGGGCCTAACTAATATTTCATTAAATGATTTAAAGGTCGGTAAGTGGCTGTCCTCTGATGTCGTTTTGGAGAGACGCGATCCTGGAAAACCAATGCAAATTACCCTAAGTGGTGGCGCCTTAGATCTGCGAAATTTACCAGTTAATAAGTCAACAGGTGCAACCGCACCAATTATAGCTAACCTTAATACTGTTCGTATTTCGAAAAATTTAGCTCTTACTAACGTATCGGCCACTTTTTTGGGTGGAGAGGCTGTGACGGGTGAGTTTTCTGGAAATGTTAATGATGGAACCCCTCTAACAGGCAATGTTTCTGGGCGTGGGGATAACCTACGTTTGGATCTCTTTTCAGACGATGCGGGCGGAGTTCTACGGGACTCTGGTTTGCTACGACAAGCCAGTGGTGGATATATGGATTTAGGTATTACTCCGGCCGCTTCCGGATGGAACGCTGACATGAAAATTAGTAATGTTCGGATTAAAGATGCCCCTCAAATAGCTCAGCTTTTGAGTGCTATTTCAGTCGTTGGTTTGCCTGACCAAATTGATGGCAAAGGTATTTTTTTTAACACGATAGAAAGTGAATTTAATATCGAAAATGATGAATATACAGTGTATCGTTCAAGTGCAGTTGGGCCATCGCTAGGTCTGTCCTTGGATGGTTATATAAACACTAAGCGCAAGTTGATGGATTTGCAGGGAGTTTTATCCCCATTCTACTTACTTAATGGAATTGGCGCTTTTTTAACGCGACGTGGTGAAGGTTTGATTGGTTTTAACTTTAATTTAAAAGGGCCAACTGCCCAACCTATAGCCACGGTCAATCCTCTATCTGCATTTACGCCTGGAATGTTTAGAGAAATTTTTAGGCGTCCAGCCCCAAAGCAAAATTAATGCTTCTTTCAGAATTTGATTTTCAACTCCCTCCAGAGTTAATTTCTACGAGACCAGTGACGCCTCGTGGTGACGCT
>JGI20157J14317_10001084_pt1 | contig 26146 bp, 19 predicted proteins | sample COG_07_FD_14317 | JGI IMG/M metagenome (IMG submission 14317)
CCCCCACGTTTTAGCCCGCCAAGCCTGTGGCTCGAGCTCGGGATCGGCGGCAGCGGCCGCTGCCAGTCTTGCCGCTGGAGCCGTAGGTACAGAGACCAACGGATCGATTATTTGCCCGTCTCAAGTCAATGGGGTGGTGGGTTTGAAGCCGACACACGGATTATTAGCGGTCGATTACATTGTCCCCATTGCGGCGACGCAGGACACAGCAGGTCCAATCACTAAGTCAGTGGCGGGCGCCGCGTTGATGCTCGACGGCATGACGGGTTGGGAAAACGACTATTTCAGCGGGCTCGACGCAAGTGTTGTAAACGGCATGCGCATTGGTATTTTGGATTACTCGCGCAACGATAATCCCAGGCTCAATGCGCGGTTCGATAAGGCCATTGCTCGTTTGCAGGCGGTGGGTGCTGAGATCGTTCACATTGAAACAGCGCCGGACATTCCGCCCGCGTTCTACAGCGCGTCGAGAAAGGTTCTTGAAATCGAGTTTAAGGCGCTGCTCGATGAGTATCTTGCTGAATCGCCGGCCGATATTCCGATTCGGAACCTCGCTGAGTTAGTGGCGTTCAACACGGACAATGCCGAGATCGAGCACGCTATTTTTGGGCAAGATATTTTTGAGTCGGCACTGGGGCAGCCCGCATTGAGCAGTGTGGAATACCAAGACGCATTGACGCTCATAAGAGATACGACACGGGTGCGTGGTATTGACGCGCTTTTAGACGCGCACAATGTGCAGGTGCTCATGGCGCCGAGTGGTCCTGTGTCGCCGCGAGCAGACGTCGTCAACGGAGACGTCTGGCCCGCTTGGGCGGGTGCCGGCTCTATGGCCGCCATTAGTGGATATCCGAACATCACAGTGCCCATGGGTACTATAGCGGGCGTACCTGTGGGCGCCTCCTTTATGGGCAGTGCAGGTGCCGACGCGCTTTTACTTTCCGTTGCATTAGCCTTTGAAAAAACCGGTGGGGGTTCACCCGTACCCACTTACAAACCAACAGTAAACGCAGGCGACATGAGCGTGCTTTGATGATCTTGGTGCTGCTGGTGCTTTAGTCTTTTCGAGTCCGACGGGCAGCTCATCAAGCGTCCCTCTGCGCTCGGTATGCGATGCGCAGCACGCTGTCGTGTCACACTGTGGCAGGCCATAACACCCTACTGATCAGAGCGGTGAGGCAGACACCTTTAACCGAAGACTCATGCTTTCCAATCGTGACAAAGCAGGCAGCGAGGCATAGAAAAAGTGGTGATCGACCCGTGAGTTCCTAGACTGGTGACTGGAGAGCCGTGTGCGTGTTCTGTCTTCATGTACGTGTAGCGCTCCACCAACAAAGGATGGGAGCAATCAATGAAAGCGATTAAAAAGGTGTTATTGGGTTCAATCATTTCACTCGCTGCGCCTTTCGCGCTGGCGGACGATCACGCAACATTTACGGGAGGAATAGATCCCGCAGAGCCCATGTCGGTGCAGGCGAATCTCTGCACGTTAAATGACGGCGTTTCTTTGAGTGACTATGAAAAATTCTTCGATCGATATCGAAAATGGGCGAAGAAAAATGACGCGGAGGTGGCCTCGGTCCGGCAGTTCCCTCTCGCAACCCACAACAATGCTATGAATCCTTATCCTGCCGACTTTGTCGATTTCTTAGTCACCGATTTTGAGAACGCGGGGACGTCTTGGGACAAGTGGCTGTCCGGTAAGTCGGGTCAGAAGCTGAATGCTCAGTGGCAAGAGATGGCGTCGTGCAACGTTAAATTTGCACCGATGTTTACGATGTGGGCCGATGTTCAGGCAATGAATGCGGACAATGACCGAGTGGTGACATGGAATTGGTGTACGCGAAAAGACGGTGTGTCTCACGATGATCTGAATGCCGCTCACACGCAGTTTGTTAATGACAATCCTGACGGGCTTGGCAATATCGCCTGGTTCATGATGTATCCAAACATTGGTGGGGGCGATGCCGCGGGTGAGTTTGCTCACGTGGTTGTTTATCCCGATATGGCAGGTTTGATGGAGCACCAAGAGTGGTACGCCAAGGGCGGATGGCGTGGACGGATGGATTACTACCAATTGGTAAGTTGCACGGGCGAGGCTCTGATGACGGAGCAGGTTCTGGGTCGTCCCGGCATGTAGGTGCCGCACAAGATCGTTTTTGGGCCACGCTTGCGTGGCCTTTTTTATGTTCCAAAAGCGACTAAAACGTGTGCTCTGTGCGAGAATCCATGACCGAACGCAGGCGCAACTAAAACAACGAGGAGAAACGTGATGAGCTATGAGTGTTTTGATCTTACCGTGGAAGATGGAATTGCCCACATTCGATTTAACCGTCCTGAGAAAGCGAACTCGATGATTCCGTCGTTCTGGACCGAACTGCCCGACGCGGTCAATGCGCTGTCCAGGGACGCCGCGGCTCGCGTGATTGTGTTGTCCGCAGAAGGTCGACACTTCTCGTCAGGTATGGACATCTCCGTGTTCACAGAAGGGGGTTTAGACGGTCCCGCCAGCGGCAGTCGATTTGTGCGCGCTGAGGCCTTTCGGCATCACTGTATGGCGCTGCAAGACGCGTTTACCTGCCTTGAGGAAGCACGCATGCCCGTGCTCGTTGCTATTCAGGGGGCGTCGGTGGGTGGCGCGATGGACCTCATTACCGCCTGCGACTGCCGTTACGCTACTAAAGATGCGTTTTTCTCGGTTCACGAGACCGCGATCGGTATGACAGCAGACGTGGGTACCTACCCGCGTTTGGTGAAATTGATACCCGAGGGCTGGGCGCGCCAAATGTCCTACACCGCGGAGCGCGTTGGTGCGGAGAAAGCGAGAGAGATTGGCTTGGTTAACGAGGTTTATGATTCGGCTGAAGAGATGCTCGAAGCTGTCATGGTGATTGCACGACAAATAGCTGCGCACGCGCCATTGGCGGTTTCCGGGGCCAAACGTATGGTGAATTACGCACGAGACCACAGCACGGCCGACGGTCTTGATTACATTGCAACTTGGAACGCCTCCATGCTCGACGGCGAGGCGATAAGAAACACGTTCATGGCTCAGGCAAAGGGTGAGAAGCCCGAGTACGACGCGTTACTGCCGGTGAAGAAGGCGGCTGGCGAGTAACCGGTAGCTCATGTGCATTATCATGCCCAACTCCACATTAAAGGCGGTGCTGACGTTTCTTGTGGCAGCACTTCCGCTTGTTGCCACGGCAAATCTTGACGACGGACTTGTCGAGCGGGCGCGAGTCATTCACGAGCAAAGTTTAACGCTCGACGCGCACGCAGATATTGAGATTGTGGGCAAACCGTCCATGTACGTGGGTCCCGATGGGCTCTCGAAAGTCGCTCCCGAAAAAATGCGAGACGGCCAGCTCGACGCTGTTGTCATGGCGCTTGCCGTTGGTCCGAAACCCCGAAACGAGCAAGGTTTTGCCGATGCACGCCGTGTTGCAGACGACAAACTGAGGGCGGTGACCGCGCTTGTTGAGGAGAGCGGGAACAGGACACGCCTCGTCAAGAGCCCTGATGCGTTATTGGCGTCAGTTGATCAAGGCGGCCGGTCTATTGTTTTGAGTCTCCAAAATGCACTTATTTTTGGAGAGGACGTCAGCGCGATTGACTACTTTTTCAATCAAGGCGTTCGCATGTTTGCGCTCACGCACATGGGGCACAACGGCTTTGCAGACTCATCTCGCCCCTTGTTTAACGCGGCAACGGGAGAGCGTGAGGCGACTGCTGAACACGGTGGGCTTTCGTCGATGGGTGTTGCGGCGGTAGGGCGCTTTAATGCGCTAGGAGCCGTAATTGATGTCTCGCAGTTATCCACTGCAGCGACCTTGCAGGTCGTTGCACAATCGACTGCGCCGGTGGTCGCCAGTCACTCAAATGCGCGTGCACTCACCGATGTAAGCCGCAACTTGAGTGACCGAGAGATACGGCGCATTGCGGCGGGCGGGGGCGTGGTGCATGTGGCGCCGTTTGCGGGTTATTTATTTGACTCAAACGATCCGGCGATCGACGGTGCTATTCGTAAGATGCGTCGTGAGGCGGGTATCGACGAGGACTACCTGTATCCCTTTGAGCTTTATTGGGAAATCAAGGACCCGGCGATTAAAACNACGTTCTTGGGTGGGGTACGCGCGTTACTGGGTCCGATTTCACTGGAGACGATGCTCGACCACATTGACCATATTGTGGCTCTTGTGGGTGTGGATCATGTCGGCATTGGTACGGACTTTAATCATGGGAGTGGTATCCCCGGCTATAACGACGCCAGTGAGTCTTTTAACGTCACGCTAGGCCTGCTTCGAAGAGGGTACTCAGCGTCCGATATTCAAAAAATTTGGGGGGGCAACTTCGTTCGAGTGTGGAAAGCGGTCGAGAAGCAACGAACGGTCCCCGAACTGCCCTGAAACCCAAGTGTGCGCCAGGGACGGGCTCATCACTTTAGAAACGACGAACACACTTACCGGTTGATACGTGATTGACGCAGCGACCGGTGGTGCCACCCAACGATGTGCTCTGTGAAAGGAGATTTAACGATCTTTTCTTGCAGTCAGTGCACTAAGAGATACAGCAACTAGCGTGATTATTTTAGAAAATATCAGTCTGCGTCGAGGGTCTAAACTCTTAATGCAAAACGCCTCTGCCACCTTGCAGCCGGGTCAAAAATTGGCGCTGATTGGTGCTAATGGGACCGGAAAGTCGAGCTTGTTTTCACTGCTGCTGGGGGATCTTGCCTCTGATCAGGGGCACATACGCGGCATGGCGGGTTTGCGGATTGCCCATATGGCTCAGGAGCTCGAGGCGAGTGACGACACGGCACTGAACTTTGTTATGGGCGGCGATGCGGCCGTATTTAAGTTGACGCAAGAGATTGCGACGGCCGAACGTACTGAAGACTATGAGCGCGCGGCCTATTTGTATCAGGAGCTCGACACACTTGACGGCTACAGTGCACCGCGCCGAGCAGAACAACTGCTACTGGGTCTGGGTTTCACCCGAGCAGACCTCGAATCGACGGTGACGGATTTTTCGGGAGGCTGGCGTGTGAGGCTTAATCTGGCTCGAGCACTCATGACGCCGTCCGATGTCCTGCTGCTTGATGAGCCGACGAACCACCTCGATCTCGACACCATGCTGTGGTTACAGATGTGGCTTTTGCGTTACGACGGGACGTTGATGATGATTTCTCACGACCGCGATTTCATCGACGCCATTTGTGAACGAACATTAAGTCTTGAGCAGGAACAGCTCTTTACGTACCGGGGTGGCTACTCGGCGTTTGAGCAGCAGCGCGCCGAGCGCATGGCCCAGCAGCGCGCCCAGTTTGCGCGCCAGCAACGTGAAATTGAGCACATTGAAGATTTTGTGCGCCGGTTTCGCGCTAAAGCGACCAAAGCAAAGCAAGCACAAAGTCGCCTCAAAGCCTTAGAGCGCATGGAGGCTGTGGCACCCGCCCACGCCGACTCGCCTTTCTATTTTCAATTTCCGGAGCCAGGCAAGAGCAGCGACCCGTTGTTGTCGATCGACGAAGTGACACTGGGTTATGACGAAGAAGTCGTGCTCCGCGGTGTGTCGCTGTCCCTGCATCCGGGTGATCGCATTGGTTTGCTGGGTAAAAATGGGGCGGGGAAGTCCACCTTCTTGAAAGGGCTGACCGGTGCCTTGCCATTGCTGGCGGGGAGACGCGTCACAGGTGCGCACTTACGTATTGGTTATTTCGATCAGCAGCAGTTGGAGGTTTTGGACTTGGAGGCAAGCCCACTGCTCCACTTGCAACGACTGCGGCCTGGCGTGCGTGAGCAAGCTATTTTTGACTTTTTGGGCGGATTTAATTTTAAGGGCGAGCGCGCAAAAGAAGTCATTGGTCCTTTTTCGGGGGGCGAAAAAGCGCGGTTAGCGCTGGCCATGGTGGTGTGGCAGGACCCCAACGTTCTGATTTTAGATGAGCCCACGAACCACCTTGATCTTGAAATGCGTCACGCTCTTGCCATGGCGTTACAAGGTTACACGGGCGCTATTGTGCTGGTCAGTCACGATCGCCATTTGTTGCGGCATGTCACGGAGTCACTGTGGTTGGTTGATGATGGCAAAATCAGCGAATACCCCGGTGATTTGGCAAGTTATGAGCAGTGGGTCCTGTCTGGCGATCCGACGTCCACACGCGAGGTGAACAAATCACCGAGTGTCAAAAATCAAGTAAAAGAGCCGTCTCTTTCTGGGAAGGGGCGTCGGCAGAGTTCGGCTGAGGAGCGGGCAGCGTTAAGGCCTTTGCAAAAGGCGTTGCAAAAGACGGAGCGGGAGCTTGAAGGCCTACAAAGTAAATTGGCGACCTTGCAAGCAGAGCTCGCACTGCCCGAGCTCTACGACGAAGGTGCCCGAGATAAGCTTGCAGAACTGGTTAAGTCCGAGGGCGCATTAAAAGTCCAAATTGCAACGGTCGAAGAGACGTGGATGGAGCAGCAAGAAGCCCTTGAGAGTGCAAGTCCACACTNGGGCTGAGCTGTGGGATCGTGATCTGCAGTACCCACGCGTAATCAATCAGCGTCGACTTCGTTAAAGCTGACCAAGCATAAAAAAGGCGGGACATGCCCGCCTTGGATACGCAGGTCGGCTAGAAAACAATTCTTACAACATTTGAGCAGCTCTCACTCCCCCTCGCCACGCCCTGCGGACAGACTTGGTAGTCATACACGGCTCCGCCTTTTGAAATGCGCGCGTCAGTGTGTGAGCTGCCTGTTCCACTGTAGACCCCGACTGTGTTTCGATACAACACAACCGCGGTGCCATCTGCGGTCCATGAAGCGTCGACGTTTTGCCAGCCTTTGCGCTTGTAGCCACTCGCAGACAACGCGATGCTCGGGGCCACTTGTTCAGCAGAGGTGATTTGAATGCTGGTGCTCGCCGAATCGCCTGCGCTATTACTCGCCAGGACGCGGTAGTTGTAGGTCGTCAGTGACGCAACGGTGTCGTCCACAACACTCTGTGAATTGGTACCGAGTGCAGCGATGGTCGACCAACTGCCGCCAATATCAGATCTCTGAACCGAGTAGCTCGTCTCGTTGTCGGCGTTGTCCGCCCAGTTCAGAGTGATCTGTCCAGGTGTGCTGGCGTCGCCGGAGAGCGCGGTTGGCGCGAGCGGCAGTGTTACAGGACCCGTGTTGGACTCGACAAGCATCTGAATTTGGTCGATGAAGACACTGTCTAAGGCTCTAGCACCTCTCGCCTGGTTGGTGTCCGTCACGCGCACCGTAACGGTCCCCGCACTTGGCATCTCAAAGCCGGTTGAGCAGGTTGACGAGGACCCGATCGGTAGCTCGCAGAAGAACGTGAATCCGCCACCCGTGCTGTAGGAGAGCTCAAAACGGTCGCCGTCAGAACTGTTGCCAGAATAGCCGGTCACGCTAAGCGACGCGGCACCTGAGGGTGACGCGAGAGACCACTGATGATCCATATAACTGTAGCGTCGATTTCGCTTGCCACCGGACTCTCGCTCTCGAATTTGTTCGAGCGAGCCGTCCAAGTCAAAGGTCCGGATGTAGCTGCCCGCCACCAGGGTACCGGCCAGCGTGGCCTCACTGCTGGCTAACACCGTTTGGTAGGGTGGTGGCGTGTCGGTAGTCGCATCAGCGACATTGGACCAAGCACTGTCACCCGCTGAATTTCGGGCTTTGATGCGGTAACCATAGGGCGTTGCTCCCGCGAGACCTGTATCCTCAAAGGAGGTGGCATTAGCGGAAGCTGTGGCGCTCAATACTTGACCGTCCCGCTCGACGACAAACACAGACTCATTATCCGAATTATCAGCCCAGGTCAGTGAAATGGCGGTGTCTGATGTGGCTGAGGCTGATAGGTCTGAGGGTGCTAACGGTGGCGTCGGGGGCTCTCCGCCCGCCATCGCTGCCTCAGCATTGGCAATAGCCCCTGTTGTGGTGATGCCTGCCATTGACCCTGCAGGGCGCGCAGTTGCGTAGAGATGGTCAATGACCTGCTGGTAGTTCCAATCCGGAAATTCGCTGCGGATGAGTGCGACCACACCGGTCACGTTGGGTGTTGCCATCGAAGTGCCGCTTAAGTAGCTGTAAGGCACCGTGCCGTCCATTGGTGTGTAGGTACTTGCTATATCTACGCCAGGTGCACCAATGTCCACTGACGTGGCGCCGTAGTTTGAGAAACTTGCGCGTAAGTCGTTGTTGTCGGTGGCGGCAACCGAGATAACGTTCGGTAAATTGTAGTTTGAGGGGTAGTGAGGAATATTGTCATTGTTGGTGCCGTCGTTTCCAGCGGCGGCCAAAAACACGTGGTCGGCGTCGCGCGCGGCCGCGATCGAGTCATAGAGGGCCTGTGAGAAACCGCCGCCGCCCCAACTGTTATTGGAGATGGTAGCGCCCATTTGCACCGCATAATCAAGAGAGGCGATGCCACCAGAAGTCGTGCCACCCTGCGGACCTAGAAAGCGCAGAGCCATGATCCTACATTGCTGGACCACACCCACAATCCCTTCATTGTTATTTGCTTCAGCACAAATGGTGCCCGCCACGTGGGTGCCGTGACCCCCTTCATCTCTCGGGTCGCCGTCATTGTCATAAAAATCGTAGCCATAGACATCATCGACGAAGCCGTTGCCGTCATCGTCCACGCCATTGCCTGCGATCTCTCCAGTGTTGACCCACATGTTATTGGCTAAGTCTGGGTGATCCCAGACGACGCCTTCATCAATGACCGCGATAATCAGCTCTGGATCACCCGTTTGGATATTCCAGGCTTCAAGCACGTCCATGTCGGCATCGGGTGTACCCGACAGTCCGGCTACGGCCTGTCCGCTATTATCGATGGCGTACAGGAGATTGTAGTAGGTGTCGTTGGTCGCTTTTTGAACACGGTAATCGGGTTCTGCATACTCAACAAAGGGAAGTTTAGAGAGCGCTCTTACTGCTTTATTGACAGATTGATTAGGCTTTAGCTTGAGCTTTTCTAATCCCTTAACAATACGGTATTCGCGTTTGGACAGGGCATTGACTAAGCCGCGCGCGCGCGCTTTATTACTCGCGTTTGCTGATGGCCTAAACTTAACGATGACAGCGTCGGGTGCGTAGCCGCCCGAAGCGTGTTGAACAAGACCGCTATGAGGCAGGTCTTCGGGTTGCGCGTAACTGTGAAGTGACTGTGTCAGCAGGACTATTAAAGTGGTGGTAAAGGACGCTAAACGTAATTTGGCAAGCATGTGCATGGCGCAGCACTCCCAACGTATTATCCGACCCAGCCCCATCCTCTCTCTGGTTTCGGAAATTATAGAAGTGCATCCATGCAAGCTTTACATTAACAGCCAGCGCACGATAGTCACAACCACTGAGTTACAATAGTGAGATCCTGGTCGCAGGTTTACGACGTGGAAAAGTCAGCGGCGCTGTGTTCAGACCAATCGTTCGATCGACCGGCCATGAAAAAGTCCGGCATCACCCGCAACTTTAACTGACTCACTTCTTGTCCTTAAGATCTGCCAGGGGTGCTTAATATGAACAAGGTCGTTGAGGGTCGCTCAAAAGCTATAAATTTTGTCTTCGAGCTCATTTCAGTCTGCGGGGACGTTATTCGGGGTATGGTGGTGGCGCGGTAGACACCTCTGGCGCTCTAATTTTGTAATTAAAAACGGGAATTAATAATGATAAACAAAGTAATTTTAGCGGTAGCACTTTGCTTTTCTCCGCTGTTGGTGAGTGCAGAAAGTCAGAGTTTTGAGAACTTTATTGACGCACAACTCGTCGTCAGTGACATCAGTATGACTGAGGACGGCATGGTCATTACCTACGAAGGGAATGTGGGTAAATATGGCTTGGTACATGCGACCCACAACATGACGTCGACCAATGAAGAGAGCACTAAAGGCTACTTTACGGGCACCGTACAGGCGATTAATGACGCCGGTGAGCTTGAGAAAAGTGCGACCTTAGGTCTGTGGTCGCGCAGTGGCACAATGCTCAAGGTTTACGGGTTTGACGATGATAATGCCAGCCGTATTCTGCACATTGCCGATGTCGACTTAAAAGGCAAAATTAACAAGGTTCGCGTCTGGGAACTCGACTAGCGATCACTGATTGTTGACTGAGTGAACGTGGGGCTGCCTCCGGTGGCCTTACGTTGACCCTCAAGTTGCGAGCGACGTTATGCATGCGACGAGGGGCGTTCTCGCACGCTTCATTCTAATGCTGAGTTTCTTATGTTCCCTGACGATCATTCCACCCCCGAGCAAGTTGACCGACGGGTTCGCGCATGGCTTCAGCGATTTGTCGTAGGACTTAACCTGTGTCCGTTTGCGCGACCGGTGGTGAGTTCTGAGGCACTGCGCGTCGTGGTGTGTGAGGCAACCGAGCACCAAGACATCACCGCCGTATTTATGACCGAGCTTGACTTGATTCAACGGTCACCGGAGTCAATGGTCGCCACCACTCTTTTAGCGATTCCTTGCGCGCTCCGCGATTTTGAGGAGTACTTGGGTTTTATTGAGGAGGCCGAGTCGCTGCTTGAAGCGGTGGGGCTCAGTGGTGTTATCCAGCTGGCCAGTTTTCATCCGGCGTATCAATTTGAAGGCGAGCCCGCGGCGTCTGCTGGGCACTACACTAATCGCGCACCCTTTCCGCTGATCCACTTTCTACGCGAAGAAATGATGACGCGCGCGCTCGATCAATTTCCTGATCCGGAGCAGATTCCTCAGCGCAATATTCAAAGGTTAGAGGCGATGGGGGTTGCCACAATCGAGCAGATGCTGAAAAGCCTTCCCTGAACGCTGGCACTCACGTCGGTGTGTTCCGCCCTCATTTGCCGCCACTGATCAGCCACTGGCCATTCCCACTTGGCGGTCAGCGCATTTTTGAGTTTTTGGAGGCACTCAGGGGGGATTAGCCGCACCTTGGGTACGGAGTGAGCGCCAGAACACTCAAGCAACGGCAGGCGGTTTTCCTGCCGTTACTTGGGTGCGGGTCGAGGACGACGGTCTAGAAATTAACGATCATCTTGCCCGTATTGGAGCCCTTGAACAGCCCAATAAAGGCCTCTGGCGCCTGGTCTATGCCGTTGTAAACCGTTTCCTTGGTGACGATTTGCCCACTGGTGACCCAGCCTTCCATGTCACTGCGAAACTGGTCTGCAAGATGATCGAAGTGGTTCACAATAAACCCACGCAGGGTCAGTCCAAGACCAATGGCCATCGATAAGTTATTCGGACCAGGGCGGGGTGCCGTGTCGTTGTAGGTTGCTATGGCACCACACAGCGCAATACGGCCGAACGGGCGCATCGACATGATCGCCGCTTGCAAGTGCTCGGCCCCCACGTTGTCGAAATAGACGTCTAATCCGCCTGGTGCCAGCGCTTTGAGGTGGCCCAAGATGCTGCCGTTGTTGTAGTTAAAGGCGTGATCGAAGCCGAGTTCGGTCGTCAAAAGCGCCACTTTTTCATCGGAGCCCGCGCTGCCAATAACCGTGCAGCCTTTGAGTTTGGCGATCTGACCAACAATGCTGCCCACGGCACCGGCGGCGCCAGAAACAAAGACTGTTTCACCGTTTTTGAGTGCACCGACTTCGAGCAGGCCGGCGTACGCTGTCATGCCGGGCATACCCAAGGCACCGAGGTACTGAGAAGCGGGCGCGACAATGTCGCCGAGTCGTTTGACACCTTCAGCGGACTCAGTAAAGGCCTCTCGCCAGCCAAACATACTGCTGACGTAGTCGCCTTCTTTAAATTCAGGGCTTGCCGACTTTGTGACCTGACCAATGCAACCACCGGTGAGTACTTCGCCAATTTGAAACGGAGGCACGTATGACTTTCGGTCGATCATTCTTCCACGCATGTAGGGGTCGACCGACATACTGAGGTTTTTTACCTGAATCTGTCCGGCCTGTGGCTCAGGAACATCGATATCAACGATTTGAAAATCTTCGATCGTGGGCATACCTTCAGGGCGTGTAGTTAGTGCGACAGCTTTTGCGTGCATGTTCGGTCTCTCTTATTGTCTCGGTGTGTTGTGGATGGATGGGCGCAGTCACTAAGGCGGGCTTCCGACGCCCCGTTTTAGCATGACGCCAATCGACTCAGCGACCATGCTACCAATACTGCGGGGGGTGCAAAGACTTTTTATTTTCGCTTAAGACAAATGCCGCCGGTCCTCGCTGCGCGTACTGCTCATCGAGGGCTCTTATGACATTACGGTGCCGCCACCTTCAGCCCTTTGTCGGGTGTCTTAGACGGCCAACAACGATCGAGCGCGGACGGTTTCGCGCGCAGGTCCTCCGTATTGCCCGTAAAACGCCAGACGCTATTTTAGTGGCGCGAGAACATGCGCTACGTCGTTCATCGCTGCCCACTGATTGATCGCGGCCAGCTCGCGCTGAGTAATATCACTGAGCGCTGCCCTCGCGGCCATCCATTGCGCTTTGAGGTCCGAGAGACGCTGGAGTGACCCCTCGGAAATGGGGGCCCCTGCGCGATCGATGACGTCGAAGACGTGGCGAATGTGGACGTCGAGCATAGGTGGCATGCTGTCCTCGTCCTCATAGGTCTTGTAACCCGTCTGTGTCACACGGTTTTCCCAAGCGTTAATCTTAATTATCGCGGCACTCGATAAGTCAGAAAGTACTGTGCTGTCGCCATTGTCGCGCACCAGTGCCTCAATACGGGTGCGGGCGCGTCGCGCATTGTCCAATGCCGTTAACAGCTCATTGAGCATGTCAGCGGTCTCTGAGCGCTTGGTGTCGAGGAACGCGTAATCGACAGGGGTAGCCTCCACACGGGGGTCGGGCGATAGCGTGAAGTCGCTGGTGTCAGAGTGGTCCCCAAGAGACACTGAGACCGAGTACTGTCCGGGCGTGACAGTGGCGCCACTGAAGCCTGCAAAGAGACGAATGTCGTCGATGCAGGTCAGTCCTTCTCTGCGCATGTCCCATACCCACTGATTCAGGCCGGGTTCAACTGTTGGGTAGCTCATTGTGTATGCCAGTCTGGGTGTCATATTTCCCGTAACACAGCGGTCAAAGTCATTAGCGTCGCTTGAGTAACTGCGGACAAGATTTCCTTGTGCATCGCTAATACGAATAGACAGCGGCCCTTGAACCTTACCGGTAATGGCGTAGGAAATGACCACACCGGATGGGGGGTTCGCGCCTTCATTGGCACCGGCCCAGCTTCCCCAACGCATTAGCGAGGTGGGTTTGGGTGCGTAGACGTGCAAACGCTTGTCGGCCAGCGCGTCATCAAGTTGGCGGATCACGGTCAGTTCATCAAGCGCCCAAAAACCACGACCCTGTGTTGCGGCAATGAGGGTGCCTTGTCGCACCCTCAAGTCGGTAATAGGTACGGTGGGGACGTTCATGTTGAAGGGCTGCCAATGGTCCCCGTCGTCGAACGACACGAACAGTCCGCCTTCCGTGCCCGCATACAAAAGACCCTCTCGCTCTGGGTCTGCGCGGACAACTCGAACAAAGTTGTCAGCGGGGAGGTCGTTGTCAATTTTGCGCCAGCGCTTTCCGTATTGCGTCACCTTGTAAACGTGGGGCCTGAAGTCGTTCATTTTGTAGCCGGCAACGGCAACGTACACAGTACCCGGTTCGTGCGGACTGACCTCAATCGCGTTAACTTGAGCACCCTTTAAGTCTTTCGGCGTCACGTCGGCCCAGGAACCACCGTTGTTTTGTGTTAACTGCAAGCGCCCATCGTCGGTACCCACCCAAATAACGCCGGGCTTATGCACCGATTCTGCGATGTAAAAAATAGTCCCATAGAACTCCGCACCCACGTTTTCGGGCGTCAGCGGACCGCCATTCAAACCCTGCTTTGACGGGTCATTGAACGTTAAGTCAGGACTGATTTCGTCCCATGTGACGCCACGATTATCACTGCGAAGTAACTTTTGTGTGCCGTAATAGAGGACCTCAGGGTTGTGGGGCGAAGCCACCACGGGCGCGTTCCAGTTGGTTCGATATTTCAGGTCCTTGGACTGTTGCCCAAACACGTACTCGGGGTAGGGTTTAATAGGACGCACACGCTTGTTGACGTGGTCATATTCGGTGAGTGTGCCATTGATGGTGGTGGCGTAGATCAGTCGAGGATCCTCTGGGTCAAAGGCAATGTGTGCGCTCTCACCACCACCCACGGCGAAGTAATTTTCCTGGCCAATACCACCGTCAAACGTGCGGCTGGCGATCGACACGCTGGAATTATCTTGTTGCCCCGCGTAGAGCCTAAAGGGCGTCTGGTTGTCGGTAATGACTCGGTAAAACTGTGCCGTAGGCTGGTTCATGATGCTGGACCAAGAGGTACCGCCATCGAAGGTTACCGTCGCACCACCGTCGTTGCCGTTGATGAAGTTTTGACTGTTCTCAGGGTTGAACCACATGTCATGGTGATCACCGTGTGGCGCCGATCGCTTGTCAAAGGTTTTACCACCATCGATAGATTTCATGAGTGGTGCGTTGAGCACCCAGACCGTATCGGCGTTTTGAGGATCGGCTTTGATGTGAATGTAGTACCAGGCGCGAGACCAGATGATGCGCTCGTTATTTAGCAGTGACCACGTTTCGCCGTAGTCGTCACTGCGCCACAGCCCGCCCTTGTCGATCTCCGCTTCAACGATGGCGTAGATTCGATTAGGGCTACTGGCTGAAACATCGACCCCTGACTTGCCAATGAGCTCAGGCAAGCCGCCGCCCATTTTTTTCCAATTGTCGCCACCGTCAACGGTTTTGTAGAGACCGCCGGCCGTTCCGCCTGACTTGATGAACCAAGGCGTTCTGCCGTGCTCCCACATGGAGGCGTACATGATTCTTGGATTGGTCGGATCCATAGAAAGATCGGTCGCACCGGTCTCGTCATCAATCTGTAAAACACCCGCCCAGGTCTCTCCTCCATCGGTTGATCGATAAACCCCGCGTTCGTCGCTGGGCCCCCATATTTGTCCTTGCACGGCGACGTAGACGAGATCAGGGTTCGATGGGTGGACGACTACCCGGGCAATTTGACCCGCGTCTTTAAGGCCAATGTGCGACCAAGTCTTGCCGGCGTCAGTTGACTTATACATGCCGTCGCCGTGACTGGTCGTCACGCCCCGAATGGGGGCCTCACCGGTTCCGACGTAGACAATGTTCTCGTCGGATTCGGCGACCGCAATGGCACCGATTGTTCCCACACCAAAGTAGCCGTCCGACACATTGTTCCAAGACGTACCTGCATTGTCCGTCTTCCAGACACCACCGCCCGTAGCGCCCATGTAATAGGTTCGATCATCGCCAAGAACGCCCGTTACCGCGGTGACACGGCCGCCTCGCCAAGGACCGATTTCGCGCCACTCGAGGCCCTCATAAAGCGCGGTATCGATCGTGTCTTTCGCCTGTAAGGGAAGCGATAGTGCGAGACTCGCGAGCATCATGAGGAGAAGTTGAAATCCAAGCTTTGGCACACGAGCCCCCTGTCACTGGACGTGACGGTTTGTGAGTTGTAGTTAACCTTAAATCTAACGCATAGACTGACAATAACAAGAGCGGGCGTGTCTTGAGGAGTCGCGTTTGTGATCCTGAGAACCCCTGGCTGTGATGCGTCGATGGAGGTTCCGCCTTAGTCGCGAGCACTGGGCGACCGGTTATTATTTTGTTTGATAGGCTAGGGATCATTATTGTGTTTGGATTAGCTAACACCTCAACCGATAACCTGTTAAATAAAATAACGAGTAGGTGACAATACAATGCCAATCAGTGTGCTGGGATTTTATGGGGCGGTTGCCGTCTGGGCGCTGCTGATAACGCGCGGGCTTTTCAAGCCAAAGCAATGGCCCCTCATTGCGGGTTTTGGGCTGGCGCTCCTCTTGTTTCTGAATATTCGCTATGTCATTGACGGTGCACCGGCAGGTATCGCCTTCTTTATCAGCTTGTATGACTTCTTCGACAATCTGGGGCTCGTAACAGGCGAGGTGCCCTCAGCCATGGCCACCTGTCCTGAAAACGCCTGTTCGCTCTGGGGCGACACCTATGCGCTTCATCAGAGTTGGGGGGTGGCGTTTTTCGATCGCTTCGTGAACGCACCGGCTATACGCACGAACGCCCTGTACCTTCACTTGGTCTGCAACTCGATCGTCTTTGTCTTGATGCATGTGCAACTACTTTGGTCTGGCAAACCCGGAATTAAAACGGCACACGCGTGGCTGGGTCGCGCGACGCTGTTGTTTTTGACCCTGGGTACAGCAGCGGCGCTGTACCTTGCGAGCGAGCACGACGCGGTTCAATCCTACGGTGATGTTTGGGCCGAATGGGGGTTCTACTCAATGTCACTCTGCGTTTACGGCGCAGCGCTAATGGGCTGGCGCAGCGCAAGGCGGGGTGACTGGGAGCAACATCGCATATGGATGATTCGCTTTGTTGGTGCCATGTACGGGGCGTTTTGGCTGTTCCGTATATTCCTTATGGTCACGGGACCGTTGTTGAGGGAGTGGGAAACTGCTTCGCTTCTTTTGTCTATTTGGACGTCTGCGCCTGCGGGACTGCTAATAGCGGACTGGCTTCGGCTGAAGTGGGATGCTCGATCTGATGACCGGCCGGAAGCGCCGGCGAATGCTATGGGCTAAAAACAGCGGTCAGTGCGAAGAAGAACACAACGGCGAGTCCCGCCCCAGCGGGCAGCGTTATGAGCCATGACGCGAAGATTTTTCCGATTGTGGGCAGATGAACCGCTTCCACACCTCTCGCTAACCCGACGCCGAGTACGGCGCCCACCAAGGTATGCGTGGTTGAGATGGGCATGCCCGTTGCAGAGGCCAGTACAACAGTGGACGCGGCCGCAAGTTCTGCGGCAAATCCCCTACTGGGCGTTAGCTCAGTAATTTTTTTGCCGATTGTTTGAATAACACGCCATCCGTAGGTCGCTAAGCCCACCACAATACCCACGGCACCAATGCCTAACACCCACCAGGGCATAATTGCCTGAGCACCAATGAGGCCCCCTGATTGGACGGTACTAACCACTGCTGCAACCGGGCCCACTGCATTCGCGACATCATTAGAGCCGTGTGCGAATGCCATGCCGCAGGCCGTAAAGATCATCAGGATGCCAAACACACGTTCGATATTATCGGTGCTGTTAGCATTACCTGTGATTTTTACTTTACTCAGCAGCGCAGCGCCGATTAAAGCGACTGCGAAGCCGATAATGGCTGAAATCATCATGGCGTCTGCAAACTGTGAGCCCGTGCCCAAATCGACGTCGACACCAATGTGCTTCAGACCTTTGACCATGGTTACCATGCTGATCATAAAGCCCACCATCCACATGTAGATGGGTACGTATTTGCGTGCGCGCTCAAACGTATTTTCATGGTCAAAAATTAATTTTTTGACGGAAATAAACAGGCCAAAAGACATTACGCCCGCCACGAGTGGCGACACCACCCAACTGGCTGCAATCTGACCGACTTTAGCCCAATCCACAGCCTCGACAGAGATACCCACGGCAGCAAAGCCAACGATACCGCCGACGATCGAGTGCGTGGTGGAGACTGGCCAACCTCCAATACTGGCAATTAACAACCAAGTGGCGGCGGCCAAAAGGGCAGAGAGCATGCCGTAGACCAGCAATTCCGGAGAGTCACTTAATACTTCTGGATCAATAATACCTTTGCGAATCGTGGAGGTGACCTCGCCCCCTGCCAGATAAGCGCCGGCGAATTCAAAGATCGCCGCAATGATAATTGCCTGCTTGAGCGTGAGCGCTCGAGAGCCGACTGACGTACCCATGGCGTTTGCGACGTCATTCGCTCCAATGCCCCAGGCCATGAATAAACCAAAAATGCAGGCAAGCGCGAGAAAGATAAAGCCATTAGCCGCGATTATTTCCATTTGGGACGCTCCTGTGACAGCGATTTTCCAACGATAAAGTTACAAGCCATTACTTAGTCGATTTAGTTAGTAAATTCACTCAAATGAAAAACGAAATGCGGGTTTATAAATCTCACTCCGTTCTGCGACGCCACTAATAACACAGGTACACTACGGTTGCCTTACTGGCGCGTTTTTTTAACGGAAAATCCCCAGGTTTTATAGATCACGCCCTTTTTATTGAGATGAGACTGCGGGATTTTATGGCCTCGGCATCGCTCGTAAAACGTCCGCTTTCCCGCGCACATCCGCACCTGTGCTTGATTGCCGAAAATTCACTCTGCTTTGGACACTGTCTACACTCTGAAGCATCAAACGAACGGCATGAACCGGACGTTGCATGCCGTGGCCTTGATATTGCTGAACTGATTGATCTGTGCCTGCCTCCCGACGATAGGGTTTGCCGAAAGCGGCGTTGGTTTATTCAGCCTATTGGCCTAAACCGCTGCTTTCTTAGCGTTGAGGCGACAATCGATCCGTGATTATTCGTGTTTGCCTGAAACCCAGCCCTGCGAGGCAAGCTGGTCTGCTGCAAAGCGCTTGGGCGCGCCTTCTAAAGTCGTTGCCATTGTGTCGTTCCAACGATTGAGAAAACCAAACAGTGAAATAACGGCGACAACCTCTACCGCTTGTTTGTCGGTAAAATAGTTGGATAATTCACCCATGTGTTCGGGTTCTACGGCGTTGGGTACCATGCCGGCATGCACTGCAACGCGAAGCGCGGCTTTTTCTCGATCAGAAAACAAGTCGCTGCTTTCAAACTCAAAGACAGCCTGTATTTTATCTTCGCTGACCGCGTTTTTTTGTGCGGACTTAGCCGTATGTGCTTGGCAGTAACGACATCCCGCGGCGTTACTCACCGCGAAGGCAATCAATTGTTTGAGTCCGGGGTCTAATTCTCCCGAGTTCAAAATGGTTGCACCAAGACCCCCGAAAGCTTGAGTCAGGTCTGGCCAATGCGCCATGGTCATCATGGACGTGGGCAGAAAGCCCATGGACGCCTCCACCATTTGTAGCATTGGTGCTAAATCGGGCACTTCCTCGCGCGACTTGGGTGTAATGTGTGTCATAGCAATCCCCGTGGTAACCGCGTTAGCTAATTTTGAGCAGTTGTTTGCCTAGATTCTGGCCCGTGTAATGCCCCTTGAGCGCGGCTGCGTTCTCGATTTGCCCGCTCAAATGCGCGGGCGTTTAACTTAAATTGCGCCAAGAATCCCACTAATCTTTTTACGGAACTTCTCCCCAAAAGGTGGGCGAGCACCGATGATCGGTAAGACATCGATCATGGTTTGACTGTAAATCGCACGCGGGTGACTTAAGGTTTTAAAGCCTTCCGGGCCGTGATAAGCGCCCATTCCTGAGGCACCCACACCGCCAAAGGGCAGATCTTCCTGCACGTAGTGCAGTGTAATGTCATTAATGCATACGCCGCCGCTTGGCACGTGACTGAGCAAGTACTCTTGTTCAGTTTTATCCTTGCCAAAATAGTACAGGGCGAGGGGGTTTCGGCGCGGTTCAACCTGATCTGGAACCTCTGTGATGTCCGAGTAAGTCATGACTGGAAGGATGGGCCCAAAAATTTCCTCGTGCATGACTAACATGTCTTCATTCACGTTTTGCAGAATGTGCAGTGGCATACGACGGTTGTTCTCAGACGCTCGTGTCTGGTCAGCACCAACAATGGTGAGCTTGGCCCCTTTGGCCACCGCGTCATCAATGTAGTTTTGCAATCTGGCGAAGTGCCGTTCGTTGATCACACCGGCGTAATCGTCATTTTCAGTAATATTTGGATACATCGACTGCGCTTCATGCACTACCCGAGCAACCAGCTGTTCTTCGAGTTCCTGTGGCACGAGGACGTAGTCGGGAGACAGACACAACTGTCCACCATTGAGTAGCTTGCCAAAGGTGAGGCGGGTTCCTGCGAGGTCAAGTTTTGCGCTACGCCCAAGAATGACCGGTGACTTGCCGCCAAGTTCCAGTGTGACGGGCACCAAGTTTTTGGACGCGGCTTGCATGACTTGCGCGCCAACTCGGGTGGATCCGGTAAAGAGTAGGTGGTCAAAAGGCAGCTGTGCAAATTGTTGACTCACCTCGGCGCCTCCGGTGACAACGGCGACTTCGTCGTTTGAGAAGTACTTGGGGACCACCTCGGCAAATAAGGCCGCTGTTTCAGGGACGAATTCTGATGGCTTTAATAGTGCTCGATTACCTGCGGCGAGGGCGCTGGTTAACGGGGCAACAGTGAGGCCAAAGGGCAGGTTCCAGGGCGAAATGATACCAACGACGCCCTTTGGGAAATGTCTGACCTGGCCTTTACCCCCCAAAAAATTCATCGGTTTGTTGGTTTGTCGCTTTTCAGGTTTCATCCACGCTTTTAAATGTTTCATGGAGTAGTCGATGGCCTCTACCTTCGATGCGAACTCTGAAAATAAACTGAATTCGTAAGACCGTGCCCCGTTGAATTCGCGCTTGGTCGTGTTGGCGAATTCCACTTTGTTTTCGACGATGAGCGCTTTGAGCCGTTTTAGGCGATCAATGCGCGTGGCATAAGTGACCTCACCTTCGGCACGAAACTGCGCTTTTTGAAGCGCAATGAGTGCGTCTAGATCTTGTGTATTTGAGCTTGTCAGGTTGTGCTGTTCAGCTGCGCCCATGGTTTTTCTCCGAGATTGACTGGTCTATTTTTTATTACGTGATTCGGCTTTTTTTGTCTGTGATTTTGACTCAATCAGCCACCCGCTACTGTCTCTGCGCGAATGCTTTCGATGATCCGAACCGCATTTTTGACAAAGAGTGGTTCTGACGAAAAGCTGGCAATGAGGTGCTGTACATCCGCAGGTAGCGCCTCGTTGTCGAGTGCTGGGCGTTGGTCGGTTTGTGTCGCCCCGATGAGAAGCACCCCCATCGTTTTTACGACCTCGCCCGCTTGCGCCGTACCCAAGTCGAGCGCTGCTGACGTCACTTTCGCAATAGCATCCACTTGCTGCATGAAAACGCGCTTAGATTCGATGAGCCGGGGAATGTCCACATTGTGCTCAATGACATGTTCAAGTCTGATCAGTAACGGTAAAAACACGCCATCAGCATGTGTTGTTTTGTAGAGTGACTGAGCATACGCAGCGCTGGTCATGCGGTCCGATAACGTCGCGATAAACACGCTGCTCCAACGGATCAAGCTCTGGTCGTAAAGGGTTAGAAAAATTTCTTCTCGGGTTTTGAAGTAAAGGTAGAGGGTGCCTTTCGCGATGCCGGTCTTCGTCGCGAGTTGGGCCATGGAAAAGGCTTCATAGCCGACCTCTTGAAAGTAGACTTCGGCTGCGCTCAAGACATCGTGCCGGCGCAGCGCTTTTTGCTCGGCACTGCGCGCTCTCTGGTTGATCACAACGACTGAACTCATCGGTGTCTCCACACTAGATATTTGTATTGGTTGATTAAGGCGTCAAAAACGCCCCTGCCATTAACTGACCGCCGGTCGACTATATAGCTGACTGGTGGTCATTACAAGTATGAATGGTCCTGAACTTCGGCGAGGGGGCGGTAACCACAGCCGCAAACATTAGAAAACAGACCGCCAGGAAGTACGCCTTTCGTTTTTATGTCGCACTCGTGAATTCGACTCGCCCCAACAGTTGGCTGGCGACCGCATTTCCCTACTGGGAGGGACCTGTCACCGTGGCGGGCAGTCACCAGGGCGCGGGTTATCTGGAGCTGACCGGATACTAAAAAGCGGGCTTGGATTCAGTCTTTCATCAGCTCCAAGAAATGCAAAAGGGGCGATTTTTACAGCTCATCCTTCTTTCACTCGATGGCGGCTGCGGACGTTTTACTCTTTGCTGTTAAGTCCTCTGTGTTACTAATCGAATGCTTGAATCCAGGCGTTTTGGGGGTATCTTGGAGTGGCTTTGGGGAGAGAATGTCATGCTTGTCAGTTCAGTCAGAAAGTTTATGAAGGGAGGCTTGTCGCCGGCCCACGTTTGGAGCAGTGTCGTACTGGGCTTCTTGTTGGGCATGACTCCGGATTACGGCGCGAGTGCAGGGTTGGTCACGGTCCTATTACTGTGCTGCGCCCTCATTCGAGTTAATGCCGGCCTGTTTGCGTTGTCGTTAATCGTTTCGAAGACCATTCTACTTTTGAGCCTTCCCTGGCTATTTGACCTTGGTCATTCCGCACTTCACGGAGCGCTTGGCTCGGCGCTACTGAGTCTGAGTCAGCTGCCCGTGTTGGCCTGGTTCGGGTTTGAACGTTATGCAACGGTGGGCGCTCTGGTTGCTGGTGTGCCTCTCGCCTTGGTCGCAGCCTTTATCATCAATAGCGGCGTTCAAAAAATGCGTGACGCCGGCGCTAATTTACAGGCCAACGCAACGTTTGACGCATTCGCGCAATCATTTCTGGGGCGGACGTCGCTCACCCTGATGCTCGGCAATTCGTCCAAGGAGGGTGTAGGGTCTGCGCTCAATAAACCCGTCCCCTTGTTCCGATGGAAAGAAGGACTCATCGCCACGTCGCTTATTGCGCTCCTCGCGCTGGGTATCTGGCAATGGGCAAAGTCAGATCTTAAGAGCGCGTTAGTGCCGGTGCTTGAGCGCGCTAACGGGGCCACGGTGGATATTGACCGCCTGAGCTTAAATGTGTGGACGGGAACCCTAGATGTGACCGATTTGGCGGTGGCGGACCCATCTGATCTGTCTTTGAACTTGTTCTCGGCGGCAGCGTTACGGATTTCGGTGTCGAGCGGGGCCTTGCTGGCCAAGCGTATTTTGATCAAGGAAGTGCGGGCTCAAGAGGCTCGCTCCGGCATGCCAAGAAGCAGCCCCGGGCAGTTGATTGGCCCTTTGATTGGGTCTGTAGCCATTACTGCACCCACGTCAGACGAAGTGGGTCGTTACGTGAAGGATGCTGAGGCCTGGCTTGACCGTTTAAGACAAGTTCAGGCGTTGTTAAAGCGTTGGGAGGGCGTCATTCCAGAGGGTTCTGAGTCTAAGCCTGCTGTCGGCTCGTCCAGTTACCAAGAGTGGTTAGATGAACAAATTGCGCAAAGTGGTTACACGGCGCTGTCATTTGCGCCGATTGAAAAGGGCTATTGGTCCGCGCTGGCGGAGAAGGTGTCGGTGGATTCAATTCGCATCGCGGCATTGGCTGATAAAGACCTGACGGTTCTCGTTGAAAACTTAGCCTCAAACCCCAGGCAGCTCGCCGTCTCTCCTCGCGTCGAGGTGACTTCAGACGACGCGTCAATTGGGATGCTCATGCAGCTTGATGAGTTAAGCGGTGCTGGGGCAAATCGCCTTGAGTTAACGTTCGACGGCTTGGATGCACAGAGTACCTTGTCGGCGTTAAAACCGGCTATCGCCAAGCGAGTGAGCGGCGGGCAGATCGACCTGAGCCTCGACGGAGAGTTCCGGTACGCCGGTGAGGGTGAGTTAGCACTGAATTTGCTCGCTACGCTGAGAGATTCGGAGTTGATCGTTAAGCGCCGAGCGTTTCCGGTGGCCGAGTTCAAGGTGCCCGTTAAAGTGCAGGGGTCATTCGCAGCACCCAAGGTCCGAGTGGACAACAGAGCCTTGGAAGATCAACTCAAGGACGTAGCTGGAGGTGCCCTCAAAGATGAAGCCAAGTCGAGGGTGGAAGACAAGATTAAGAGCAAGCTGGGCGATCGCCTTAAGGGGCTTATCAAATAGGGCTTTAGTTGTCACAGCGGCGAAAAGCAAAAAAGGGCCACCTCGGTAAATTGTCGTGGCCATTGCTTATGTCAGTGGTTCGCGGCGCCTAAACCGGCTATGGTCCGAGACTGAGGAATAGGGAGTGCAGCGACACCGTGAGTGATTTAGTCGTCAGGCAAATTGACTTCGACGTCGATCAGGCCAAGTTTATTTGGAATCCTGACAACCCCTCTTTCTCTATTTTAATGAATCAAATTACGTTCTTTGTTGTCGGCTTTGAAAAGTACATGTGCCGTGTAATGCGCGATGCCGAGGCGCACATTACTGACGCGGCAGTGATGGAAGAAGCCCGGGCCTTTCGCAAGCAAGAAGCCATCCACGCTCAAAAACACATGCGTCATGCCCGCGCCCTCATAGCGCAATATCCAGCATTACAGGGCGTGCTCGATAAAGTCCTCGCGAGCTATGACGATGTCTACAACACCTACCCACTGGAATACCACTTAGCCTATGCGGGTGGCCTAGAAGCAATTTTCACCCCTTTTTTCAAAATGATACTGGACCACCGTGCAGTCCTATTTGAAGAGGGCGAGGCTCAAGTGGCATCGCTTTTTGTGTGGCATTTTTGCGAAGAAATCGAGCACCGAAGTTCCGCCTACGATGTTTACAACCACGTGGTAGGCAGCCATTGGTACCGTATTCGAAACACCGGCGCATTTCAAAAACACACCCGGGATCTCTTCGACATGATCAAGAACGAATTTGAATCACTGGTCAAAGACGTGCCAGAAAACGCCTATTCAGACAACCCATTTGCGCGCATACCGATGCGGGCGCAGTTGCGATCAGCCGTCGGTGTCCTGGCCTCACAGTTCCCCTGGCACGACAGCGTGAACCAGCCTTTGCCCGACTACTACGACGAGTGGCTGGGCCACTGGCAATCTGGGGCCGATGTTTCTCAAATTGTGGGTAAAGCAACGCTTGGTGCCCAGTGATTGAGAACGTGACTGAGACTGAGTCAGCACTCACGTTTACTCAGCTGGTTGAGCGTCTCGGCGGCTTTACCCCCCAAAATATTGAAAGCTGGGCCTTTGTAAAAAGCCCTTTGACGCTGTCCCACTGGACCATGAATGTCGTTGAGGTGTTGCTCATCGTCGGCGCGCTTTGGGGTCTGCGTCACAGCATCGCCCGCTTTAAGGCGGGTGAGTCTGTCTATTTAGGCTTTTGGCTGGCCTCAGTCCTCTTTATGCTGGCGCTGGAAATCCCGGTGTACTTCCCTGAAAAACTGGGTGCGCCCGACAACGCCCTGTTTTTTATTCATAACGAATTTTCAGTGCAGTTCTTCTTTGGGCGAGCGCCGCTGTACATCCTCGCGCTGTACCCCGCGATTATGTACGCAGCCTTTGTTCTTGTTCGGCAAGCGGGGCTCTTTGACCAACGCTGGGGGGCACTCATTGGTGCACTCGGCGTAGGTGTCGTACACCATGTGTTCTATGAGATTTTTGATCACTTTGGGCCCCAGTATGGCTGGTGGACTTGGAACTACCCCAACTTCACTTCTTCCCTCGCCTCGGTGCCGGTCTCTAGCATGGTGGGTTTTGCCTTTGTCGGGCCGATCGCGCTGACGCTGGCCACACAACTTTTAGTCCCCAAGTCTGTCGTCGCGCACAATGCAGACGTCAAAGATGCAAATCGTCGGGCTCGACGCTTCGCGCTGGGCACACTGCTGGCCGGGCTGTTAACGCCTGTCATTTTTGTGCTGCTCACACTCAACACCTGGTTCAGTCTACTCGGCATTGAGATGACCCCTCGCTCTGAGATGGTGGCCTCGGTGGCGATTGTTGGGACGGCCTTACTTCTTACAGTGGGTCAATTGTTGCGATTAACCACTTTTTCGAGCCGAGGCTTGTGGGCGTATTCCAAGGCTTACCTCACTTTGTTTCTCGGTGTTTTCATCGGCTTATGGGTGTATGCGCTACCCGATTACTTTTCCGCAGTCGAGGGCATCACCTCACAAGGGTATCCCGTAGGTTCATTGCCCTACGTGCTGGGGTGTAGCGGCCTCGCCATCTTTTTCCTTTTGCGCGAAAGGCGGTAGTCTCCCCACCTGCCTATACCTCTTGCTGGTCTTTTTCCTGTTGAATTCTTCAAATTCAAAATGCCTACAGCGAATGGCAACCTGGGTCAGATAAACCGGCGGTCATGGTGTGTGATCAATTGTTCTCTTCACTCGACAACCCCCACATTATGAAACCATGCGTCTGACAGAGTCGACATCGCCGTCGATGTAGTGATGCTTCAACGCACCAACAACATGCCCGAATATTATTAGGTAGAACAAGTACGGCAGCAAAACTTTATGCAATAGCCCAAAGGGCCTAACAATCTCCATACTGGGCTCAAACAACAGCGGTGTGTCCACAAAAAAGAAATGAGACCATTTTCCGGCACCGGTAGACATCATGTAGCCCGTAATCGGGAAAGCGAATAACACTACATATAGCGAGATATGAACAATATGCGCCAGCTTCGACTCCCAGGGATTAAGCGAACGCGAGAGCGCTGGCCTGGGGCT
>JGI20157J14317_10001091_pt1 | contig 26069 bp, 25 predicted proteins | sample COG_07_FD_14317 | JGI IMG/M metagenome (IMG submission 14317)
TTCTTAAAAAAAGCATGATCGGGGATGGGGTAGACGACGAATGAGATATCCTGCATCAGAAAAACTAGAAATCATTCGCACTGTTGAACGATCTCACCTGTTTGATGCTCAAAATCGCTTGCAAGCTTTTTCCATCCTGCATAATCCGGTAAATTCATTTGTCGTTATCCCATAAAATCTTTCATTGCCTTAATGAAGGCTTGGTTATCTTCTTCTGTGCCAACAGTAACCCTAAGGGTCTTCTCCATACGATAAGCACCAAGCGGTCCGACCATAATGCCGTTTTCTTTAAGATAAGCGTCACATGCTTTCATCTGATCTGAGTTTTCAAAATGAAGCATTATGAAATTACAGACACTATCAGTGACTTTTAACCCCATATTTCGCAGCTCAGAGGTTAGATATTCAATGCCATCTTGGCATTTTTTTAAGCATTCATCGGCATAATCTTGATCAAGTACCGCAGCAGCCCCCGCCATTTGTGCAGGCTTTGAAACGTTAAATCCGCCTTTTAAATGCATCATGGTATTAATGATTTCACTTGTGGAATAGGCCCAACCGATCCTTAAGCCGCTTAACCCATAAAGTTTTGAAAGTGTGCGCGTGACAATGACATTTTCATGACTGTCAACTAAATCAAAACCGCAATCATAATCGTCTTTTGTCGCAAATTCGGCGTAAGCCGCATCAAGTACCAGTAAAATATGATCTGGCAATTCTTCGCGTAATCTAACAACTTCGGAGTAGGGGACATAAGTGCCCGTCGGATTGCCTGGGTTATCAAAGAAAACGACGCGCGTTTTATCAGTGACCGCTTTTAAGATATTATCCACAACAATCACATAATTTTCATCATGTTCGATAGCGACGGCAGTTGCGCCCTGCATTGCAATATTAAAACGGTAGACCATAAATCCATATCTAGGATGGATGACTTCATCACCTTCAGCAATATAACTTCTGGCGATATAGCTTAATATTTGCTCTGAACCCGCTGCGCACATGATCTTGGTATCATCAAGATTATATTTCTTGCCAAGAACTTCTCTTACGTCAGCAGAATAATAATTTGGATAGCGGTTAAGCATACCAACCGCTTCGTGATAGGCTTCTATCGCTTTTGGGCTTGGCGGGTAGGGGCTCTCGTTAAAAGCCAAGCTAATTTTAAATTCCGGTTTTTTTGTGTTCGCTGATGGCTGAATTTGCGACGGTGAATCCTGCACGAAATCGTTTGCTTTGATTTTGCTCATTTAATTTACTCGAAAAATTCTGGTCTGTTTGGTGTAAAAATATCAAGGTTCAAGACATCTTCGTCGCCAACAACTTCTGCATGATGCATAACGTTTGGCGGTACGACTAGCATTCCACCGGCGGTTAGGCGGAATACTTCATCGCCTACATGAAAATCAGTAGTGCCTGACTTGATGTAAACAATTTGCTCATAAATATGCTTATGGGGTCTTGGTTCATGTTGTGGTTCTAATTTATGCATGGCGAGGGTGGCACCTTCGCCCGTAAATGCTTTTTGATACACACCGTCACGGATTTTTTTCCATTCCATATCATTCCAATTTACATTTGGTATTTGCATTCTTTTTTCCTTATATCTTAATTTTTTGGCGTAAATTCTCGCCAATAATCCATATTATTTTCTTGTTCAGCATATGTTTTAACCCGGTCCGCAGCAAGGCCAATCAAATCAATCGCTGACATATTCTTTTCTTCTAAATAATCTTCTATTTGATTAAGTGATTTTTCAATAACATTATAACCCCCACTGAATATTGCGCTGGTCATTTGTACGGCACTTGCGCCTGACATCATAAAGCGGATCATGTCATGACCGTCACGAGCACCATTGGTAGCCATTAAAGGATAGTATTTTCCAATTTTTTCACGTGTTTTAACCAAATGATGTGCGGTCAATGGTAACGCCCATGCGCCACCAATTGCCGCGTGTGTGCCAAGAATAGGATCGCCGGTTTCAAGATTAGGGATAAAGCCCATATAACGCCCCATTAATGTGACCGTATCCGCTCCTGCTTTATGGGCGGCTTCTGCCATTGCGGGGACTTCGGGGCTTTGACCCGCAAGCTTTATCCAAAGCGGGATTTTAATCTCTTTTCTCAAATTTTCTGTAATTTCGCTTATATGATCCGCTTCTTGTTCTAAAAGAATAGCTCCTTTGGCCGCTTCTTTGCCATGCGGTGCACCTACATTGACTTCAAGGATACGAATACCTGCTTTTTCGACCCTAATTGCATTTTCAATAAGTTCTTCAACGCTGGCCGGGATTAAACTTGCAACCGCATAGAAATTAAATTTTTTCGCCATATTATCAGCGTCCACTGCAAATTTTAACCATTGTCAAATGGTAAAGGATGCAGACCTGATCTATTGAATAGGCTGGCGTCTCGGGGCGGATTAAAATCCCATTTAAGTTCATTAAAATCACTATCAAGAAGGGCATAATCGGTTTTGCCAAGCTGTTCTTTTGCGGCATCAGATTCGTTTGTAGATTTAATGACAACCGCGCCTGCACCGGCCTTTAACGCTTTATCAATACCGGAAAGTTCGATGAAATGTTTACCAGACCCACATATGAGCGGGTTTTTAAGCGATATATCACCAATTTTTACGGTAAGATTCGGCATTTTTTTCCTTATATTCATTTTGACAATTTTCCAATTATTGATACTCTGTTCCAAATATCAAGACAAATGTAGTGAGATTAGCAAAATGACGTCGTATTTAAGTAAACAATCCGTCTTTAGAGAACGGTTGCTTAATGGTGAAGAACTTATTGGCATGTTCGTTAAAACACCAAATCACATGATGGTTGAAGTAATGGGGAATACGGAACTAGATTTTTTGGTTCTTGATCAGGAGCATAGTCCCTTTGATCTTTTCGCACTTGATACTTGTTTGCTTGCAGGGCGAAGCGCCGATATGCCGATGATGGTGAGAATTCAGCAAAATACAGGAACAGGAATGCTTTATCCGCTTGATTGCGGGGCTACAGGTGTCATTGTGCCACATGTTGCAACACCTGAAAAAGCCAAAGAAATCGCAAGCGGCGGCAGATACAGAAAAGGAAACCGTGGATTTGCCGGTACGCAGCGCGCAGGCGGGTATGGTACGCGAGAAATGCATGAATATATCGATCAATCAGATACTGAAAATGTTATTATTGCGCAAATAGAAGATGTTGAAGGCGTTAAAAATATAGAAGAAATCGTAAAAGAACCGGAAATCGATTGCCTGTTTTTAGGAAGAATGGATTTGACAGTAGGGTACGGTGCTAAAACGCAACATGATGATGTGATACGAGAAACCGTCGAGCATGTGTGTAAAGTGGCTAGAAACGCAGGCAAGAAACTAGCGGCATATAGTGCGCCTTCTGAAAAAGACTATCTTAGGGAGCAAGGCGTTACCGTTTTTGCGGTTGGGTCAGAGCATAATTTAATTCAAAAAGGCATCATTGGCCTTCTTTCAGATTTTTAATATTAAAGACTAAATATCAGGAAAATTTCAAAATGATAAAAAATATTCCGGACCGAATTAATTCGACTGTGGATTAGTCACCGGCGGCAAAATATGACGATGCACTTTTAGGGTCACTTTTGGAAGGTGCGATTGATCTTCATTGCCATAGCGGCCCGAGCGTTATGCCGCGTTCAATAGATCATATCGAAGTCATGAAAGAAGGGAGCGAGGCAGGGCTTAAAGCGATATTGATTAAAGATCATTATTAATCTGCGACACCAGTAATAGAACTTTTAATGCGCCACTTCGGTGAATTGAATGTTGAGATGCTATCTGGCGTTCCACTTAATAATTCAACAGGCGGTATAAACCGTTTTGCCGTGGATCACGGTATTAAACTTGGTGCTAAACTTGTATGGATGCCGACATTTTCATCAAAAAATCATATTGATCATCATAAGTCTGATAAAGATTTTGAGAAAAAGTTCTCAACCACGAAAGAAAAGATGCTTGCACCAATTGAACTCAGTGTTCTTGATGAAAATGGTCAATTGCTGGATGAGGTTAAATTTATATTAGATATGATCGCAGAGGCTGATATTGTTTTGTCTGGTGGACATTTACATATTACGGAAATTTTCCCGCTATTCGAAGAAGCCATTAAGCGGGGTGTTAAAAAATTGCTTGTTAATCATCCGTCATATTTAATCGATGCGACATATGAAGAAATGGGAGATTTGGTGAAAATGGGGGCATATCTTGAACATAGTATGTGTATGTTTGTACCTGGCTCTAAGTTTCATTTTTATACGCCAGAAAACCTTGATAAATTAATTAAGGCGGGCACCGTTGATCGCACTATTCTGGGATCTGATTTAGGGCAGGTGGGTAATCCTACTCCCGTAGAAGGGTTTGAAAATGTTATCGCCACATGTTTGGATATTGGTTATTCAAATGAAGATATTAAAAAAATGGTAGGCGGAAATGCGGCTCAATTAATGGGTTTATAGTGATTTTTAGATTATGGCCGATATAGTGACTTAACCAATTTCATCAAATGCTTTTAAATCTTCAACGTGATCTTTCAATTTTTCAAGTAAGTGAACAAGCTGTTCTTGTTCCTTGTTTGTTAAAACAGATGTGAGCTTTTCAGCACGTTTACGATAAGCGGGGTTAATTTCTTCCATAATTGATTTGCCTTTATCAGAAAGACATAGAAAGGGACTTTTTTTATGGCGACGATTTGGTTCCCGTATAATAAGGCCTTGTTTTTCAAGAGCTGCTGCAGAGCGGCTTAATGTTGAACGGTCATGATGGATGTTTTGTGAAATATCGCTTAGGGTTTGAGGGCCCATTTGCCAAATAAACCCAATAATGCGCAATTGCACAACGGTTAAGCCAAATTTGTTGATATTTTCTTTGGAACCGCCAAATGCAAGAAGGTTTGCAACAACAGCCACCAGATAATTAATTTTGACCGGCGTTCGAAAACCATCTGTTGGTGTTATCTCATCACCAATAATATTTAATCTTTCACTATCCATATTGTTCCTTTTATGTCACCATATTTCTATAGAATGGTAAAACATATATAAAGTCAATAAAGTAATGTAAATGAATAATTCTATTGCATATGCATAAAAATTGAGTTAGTTACTTTAGAACGAAGAAGAACCATAATTATCAAAATAGGGAACGGTAATGGGTAAGAAAATTTTCAGCGATACAGAACTCGGGATGGATAGAAAAATCATGCGACGTGATTTCTTAAGTGGTGCTAGTATTGCTGTAACGGGGGCAATATTATGTCCTTCTCTAGTAAAGGCGATGCAGGCTATCGATAAGGATAAACCATCGCAATCACAATCAAACTATTATCCACCTGATAAAGCAGGGATGCGAGGAAGCCACGATGGATCATTCGAAAGTGGACATTTGGTACGTGACGGTGAAAAATTTGAAGCAATTGCAACAGGCGAAGAGTATGATTTAGTGGTAATTGGAGGCGGTATTAGCGGAATAGCAGCCGCGTGGTTTTATCGTCAATCAGCGGGGCCAGATAAAAAAATACTAATTCTTGATAATCATGATGATTTTGGCGGGCATGCTAAACGTAACGAATATAATTTAGATGGACGAAATATTTTAGTGAATGGGGGCACATTAAATATTGAACAACCAACAAATTATAGTCCCGTTGCGATGGGCTATATTCGTGAAATTGGGATCGACACCAAAGCGTATCATGAAAAAACCAAGGATATGATCAGAGCTGTTCGCAGAGGCAGCTTGGGCCGAGCTACTTATTTTGATAAAGAAACATTTGGTGGTGAAGATGGTTTGACGATAAGAGAACGTGGTCCAGATGCAAGTTTCGAAGAATTTTTTAAGAACTCCCCTATAGATCAAGATCTAAAAGAACAATTTATAAAGCTTCATAGTGAAGATGTGGTCGCCAAATCATTTGAAGGATTAAGTGACGAAGAAAAAAAATTAAAACTAGCTGGAATGACATATGCTGATTATGTGACAAAAGAGTTGGGTATTGATGAACGCGTGTTGCCCCTTTATGCGCCAGGGTTACATTTTAGATTTTATGTCGGTGCAGAGCAGGTACCAGCACTTTTTTGTTGGGAGTTAGGCGGAAACCCAGGATTTAAGCATTTAAATTTAAAACCAACTGAAAAAATTAGCCCTATGCATCATATCGCCGGCTCGCAACATGGCCGTGAACATGAATATGAAGAGGCCAGTATTTATTTCCCTGATGGAAACGCAACCATTACAAGGATGACGGTAAGACATCTTATTCCAGATGCGATACCTGGTGAAACACTTGATGATATTTATACGGCGAAGGTTGATTATTCAAAACTTGATGTTGCATCACATCCAACAAGGCTAAGATTGAATAGCACAGCTGTAAAAGTTGCACATATTGGCGATATTGAATCAGCTAAAAATGTTAGTATCGACTATATGCAAGGGGGTAAGGCTTATAATGTGAAATCAAAAAATGTCATTATGGCATGTTGGCATAATGTCATTCCTTATATTTGTGATGATTTTTCTGATGAGCAAAAAGAAGCGATGCTTTATGGAATTAAAGCACCACGAGTATACACCAATGTTTTGCTTAGGAACGGCAAAGCGTTTGAAAAACTTGGTATCGGCTCGATTTCTTCGCCGGGACTTTATCATACGACAACCAGTCTTCATTTTCCATTTGAAGTAGGGGATTATGTTGCACCCAAAACAATGGATGAACCTGTGGTTGTTAAGATGCACCGTGCCCCTAATGCACCAGGTGAACTAAGGCGTGATCAATTACGCCTTGGACGCTATGATTTATTGAATACATCTTTTGAAACTTTCGAACGTAATATTCGTGATCAGCTACAACGTACTTTGGGGCCTGGTGGCTTTGACGCAGCACGCGATATTGCTGCCATTACGGTTAATAGATGGCCGCACGGAAATGCTTATGCCTATGATACCATTACGGAACCATATCATTGGGCAATGTATGCTACGGATGATCGCCCATGTGTAGTTGCAAGGCAGCAGTTAGGGCGAATTTCAATTGCCAATTCTGATGCGGACGCGAGTCCGTTTACGGATGCAGCGATTGATCAGGCACACCGCGCCGTTGGTGAAGTACTCGCTGATCAATATTTGATGACTACTGCCTAAGAATTAAATTTTTTTGTTAGAAGTACTGGCTATCAATATACTGTGAAATTCGAATTTCGAAATCTTCGGTGATTGGTTTAACGATAACGTCATCACAGCCTGATGATAGTGCTTTTTGAGTTTCATTCATCATTGCTGAAGCGGTTAAGCCGACAATTTTTCCTTCATATCCAAACCTCCTTAATTGCTGAATAGCATCATAGCCGTCCATAACAGGCATATGCATATCCATCAAAATAAGGTCATAATTATTTTCCATTGCTATATCAAAACCGACTTTACCATTGACGGCAAAGTCAATGTCATGTTCTGCAATTTCAAGTCTTAGTATAACGAGTTCACGAATATCTTCGTCATCATCAACTAATAAAATTTTTCCCATTTTAATCCTCAACAATTCTAGGAATTGTAAACTTGAATGTGGTTCCTTGATCTAATTCACTATTAACAGAAATTTGTCCATTATGTAATTCTATTAGTCGTTTTGTTATTGCTAACCCCAAACCACTGCCGCCTATGTTTCTTGTCGCTGATCCGTCAACTTGTGTAAACTGATTAAAAATATTCTTGATATCATCTTTGTTTATACCGTGGCCTGTGTCAGTAATACTGAATTCAACGAAATCTCCTTTAGAGACTGCCGCAACATTAATGCTACCCTCGTCGGTAAATTTAATAGCATTTCCAATGAGATTTATTAAAATTTGTGACATATGTCTTTCATCGGCATAGATCTGATCATCAGACGAGCTATAATTCAATGACAGTCCTTTATCTTTTGCACTTTTCTCAAATTGTTTGCATGTTTCAATAATTATTGGACGAATAGTTAAGACTTTTTGATCTATTTCCATCATATTGGCTTCGATTTTTGATAAGTCCAACATGTCATTAATCAATGATAATAAATGCTTGCCGGATGCATCCATTTTATTTGTAAATTTTGAATATTCATTGAGTGACTTTTCTAAAAGGTCAGGGATAGCCTGATGCTCAAACCCTTTTTCTTTTAATGTGTCTAACATTTTTTTTGTTGCAGGTAATTTTTCAGGTTGTGATAACAGTGGCGTATAACCCAAAATAACGGTTAATGGGGTTCTAAGCTCATGGCTTATAATATTCAAAAATTCTGATTTTGTTCTATTTGCAATTTCGGCTTGTTGGTAAATATTATGCATATTGATTAGTAGGCCAATTAACATAAAGATATAACTGGTTATTTTAAGTAAGTGAGCCATATTAAATTCAAGGTCAAAAAGGTATGCAGAATTTGACATATAGATCGCTTGACTAATAAATCCGATTATTAATGACATAATCAACCAAAATTCAAAGCCGCTATATTTCCACTGACCTTTTCTTATGTATCCGATAATAGCTAAGGCGAAGAAAACCGCCGGAAAATACTCCTCGGCTCGAGCAAATACTGAATCAGAGAAAAACCCTTCCGTAAGAGGAACAAATGCAAATAATATAAAGCTTGCGAGCGTTAAAGTAATAGAACTGATATAAACATTTTTTTCACTGACAGATTTTGCTAAGACAGATTTTTTTTCTCTTCTCCATGCGAGGAAACTTAGAAATAAATATATTGATAAGAACAAGCGTGAGGCTAACCAACTCCAGGGAATGAGAGACGTATTTTCCGACGGCATATAGGGGATAAAGAATTCCGAAGTAACAATGCCATGAAACCCATCTAAAAAAGCGGTACCTAAAAAGCCGGTTCCAATAAATAAAATAGTGCCTTCTTTTTTAGAATAATAGTTTACGAGAGCGAGGATGCCTATGAAAAGTGCCAGAACAGTAGCGCTCATTTCCATGATCGTATGAAATTCGGAATTACTTGGCCACTGGTTGTCACTAATTATAAAATACAGCAGACTTAATCCTAAGCCAACTGTGAATGCAGCTATGCGTCTGGCGCTATGATTGGTTGTTCCCGGTTCCATAGACTTCCTTGTTAAGGAATAATTTTATATATCTTTAGAATATATACTAAACACATCTTTAAATATATTGATAAAAATTATAATCAAAAGCAAAATGGTATGCTTTTATAGACTATTAGAAAGATCACTTGTAAGGTGGTTTTCGTAATTAATATTTCGGCCTTGGAGCAATAAAATGAGTAAAGCAAACCTTATAGTTCATCCTTTCATTCAGCATAAACTTACCATTATGAGAAAAAAGGAAACCCCACCAGCAATTTTCAGGGCCTTACTGCAAGAAATTAGTTTTTTAATGGGCTATGAAGTCACCAGAGATTTGCCGACAGAAGATGTTGAGATTGAAACGCCTGTAGCTAAGACATCCAAGCCGAAACTTGTCGGAAGAAAAATGTGCATACATTCAATTCTTCGGGCAGGGGATGGATTAATGAAAGGGTTGCTTGAACTTATCCCTACTGCAAAAGTAGGGCATGTTGGGCTTTACCGTAATCCGGATGATCTTCATGCGGTGGAATATTATTTTAAGGCGCCCCCAAATTTAGATGAAAGATTTAATTTGGTGGTAGATCCAATGCTTGCGACAGGTAATTCTGCTATTGCAGCTCTTGACCGTATTAAGCAGGCTGGTGCTAAAAATATTACGTTTATGTGTCTTCTCAGCGCACCAGAAGGCATAGAAGCCTTAAGTGATGCGCATCCAGATGTGCCGATTTATACGGCTGCTATAGATGAAAAATTAAATGAGAAAAGTTATATTGTCCCTGGACTCGGCGACGCAGGGGATAGAATTTTTGGTACGTTGTAAAAATTTTTAAAATCAAATACTTATACTGATGATTTAAACTTATTCATTAAGTATTCACCCGCTAAAACGGGATCGTATTTCGCAGGACTTTCATTATCGATGCAGGTTGGGATAGCCTTGATCATAGCGTCATAATTCGGGTTCATGAAATAAGCAATGGATTGACGTTTTAGTGACGATTTTCCTTTTACGCCCTCGGGCTCCACAACGCGGTGCAGTGTCGAAACCCATCGGTCATTTGTCCAATGTGCGAGTAAATCACCAATGTTAATTATATAAGCATCTTCAACTTTTGGGGCTTTAATCCAGCCTCCGTCAATTGATTTAACTTCTAGTCCACCGATCATAGGATCAGGATATAGTAAAGTAACACTGCCATAATCGGAATGGGCCCCTGCTCGTAATTGGCCAGGAAGCACTTTAGTTTTTAATGAAGGATAGTTTTGCGACCTTAAAGCGCTGATATGGTGAGTATGGTATTTAACAAAGAAATCTTTATCGAGGTTTAAAGCCGCGGCGAGCATTTCCATGACTTTAGCGCCCAATTGTTCCATAGCGTTATAATAAGCAACCCACTTTTCTTTAAAATTATTTGGTTTAATTGGCCAAATGTTGGGGCCATAAAAGAAATGAAAATCGTCTGTCGTTCTATGACCAGGCGGCGGTGATAAAGGACCGCTACTAAATGTTTCTTTACGGTCTGGTGGCGTAGCATCACCGAGTGTTTTTGCTAGCGTTTCCCCTTCTATTGGCAGATAGCCTCTAGGGCTTTCTTCTTCATTGGGAAGCGCTTTTCTTTTATCCTCTTCATTTTTTTTGAAAAAACTTTCTGCAGCAAGCCAAGCATCAATTCTGATTTTTTCAGGGACGCCGTGATTTTTAATGATTAAAAACCCGATTGAACGACAAATATCATCCACTTGTGAAGCTAAATTTTTACGCTCTTCTCCTGTTGAATTTAAAAATTCTTTTAAATCAACTATTGGTAATGTTTCGTGATTGGATATCGCCATCGAATTTCAACTATTAGAGTTTACATAATTCTGCAGCAATTTCCGCTGCTAATTTTGCGTTATTTAGAACTAATTTAATATTGGTATCTAAACTTTCCCCTTTAGTCTGTTCTGCAATTCTCGCCAGCAAAAACGGGGTTGTGTCTTTTCCGGTGATACCGCGTTTATTCATTTCTTGAATGGCTTCATTGATGGTTTTTTCAATATCATTTGGGTCTAGCGCGAATTTTTCAGGAACGGGGTTAGTGATTAATGCACCTCCATTTAAACCCATGTCGTATTTGGCTTTTAATGATGCTGCTATTTCATTGGCGGAATTGGCACGATAGTCAACACCATAACCGCTACTTCTGGCATAAAAGGCAGGTACATGATCCGTTTGATAGCCGACGACTGGAACGCCCATGGTTTCAAGGTATTCTAATGTACGGCCAATATCCAATATCGACTTTATCCCTGCACAAATTACACTGACATTCGTATTAGATAGTTCATTAAGATCTGCTGATACATCCATCGAGTTTTCACCGTCGCGATGTACGCCGCCAATACCACCAGTGGCAAACAAGGATATACCAGCAAGTTCTGAAATGATCATGGTTGCAGCAACTGTGGTTGCTCCGTCTTCACCGCGTGAAACAATGAAAGGAATGTCTCGGCGGCTTGCTTTGGTAACCTTTAGCCCGCTTTTACCTAGATATTCTAATTCTTGATCGTTAAGCCCGACTTTTAATCGGCCACCAAGTATTGCAATAGTAGCAGGAATAGCGCCATTATCGCGGACCATTTGCTCGACTTCTTTTGCCGTTTCAACATTCTTTGGGTAGGGCATGCCATGAGAAATGATAGTGGATTCAAGCGCAACAATCGGTTTTCCTTGATCGATTGCAGTTTTTATTTCAGGTAATATGTCTAAATATTGCTCTGATAAATTAATTGTCATATTCGTGTTCCATTATTCTATTTATTTTTTTAATCGACATTTCTGGATTAATAGTATCAATGTGATTTAACGCAATAACTGCTGCTGCCATACCGAAATGAATAGATTTAATAATAGTCCATTCATTTAGTAAGCCGTATGTAATGCCCGCCGTAAAGGCATCGCCCGCACCAGTAACATTGATGACTTTACAGTGTTGTTTTTGATGCGTTATTTTGGCACTGGTTTGATTTTCACTATAGAAAGCACCTTCTTCACCTAAGGTAATATAGACCCTTACCACACCACGTTGATGGAACCAATTAATGATTGCATTTAAATCATCTTCAATGCCGCTTAAGGCTTCAGCTTCTATTTTATTACATTTTAGTGAATGTATTCCCGAAAGATGTTTTTTGATTTTCATTGCCTTCACGGTTGATGCCGCATCAACAATAATTGGAACTTCTTTAAATCGATTAATGATATAAGAAAGCGTTTTTTCAGGAATATTTGTGTCCAGTACTATGACACTTGCTTTTTGAATAATTTCATTGTGAAGCTCAATATATTCAGGGGTAATATGATCGACAATCGCCATATCACTAATAGCAGATATCATTTCACCAGTATTATCAACTATGTTTAAATAGGTCGATGTTTTTTCATTTTCTAATTTAAGAATTTTATCAGTATTTATTCCTACTGCATTTGCTTTATTTACAAGTGAAATGCCAAAGCCGTCATTACCAACGGCCGTGATTAAGTGACATTTGCATTCAAGTAATGCAAGATTTTCTGCGATGTTTCTCGCAACGCCGCCGGCGCTCATGCTTATAATGCCTGGGTTTGAATCCTTTATTTTAAATGAATTAGATGCAGCACCACAAATATCCATATTTGCACTGCCAATCACGATGGCATAATGATTGCTATTAATATTATGGATGTTTGTCATATTTACACATTGATTAATTGATTTATAATTACGTTATTACAGAAATAAAAAATGTTCTACTACTAATATATTAACTTAGTGTTTTTTTGGGCTTTTAATAAATTCATGAATGAAAAAAACAGATTAGAAAATGAATTAAAAAAATTCGATGGTGTTGCGGTTTCACTTTTATCTGAGGCAAGAATAAAATGTCGCGATACGCCTGATTATTTTGATGAACTGATCCGCTTAAGTTTTGATCCAAGGGAAACAATTTCGGCAGGGGCTACTTGGATCATTAAAGCAGAGCTAGAAGAGGGAGGTACTCTTAAGTTAAATCAGATAGAAAAAATAGTAGCTTTACTAAATAATGAAATGCCTTGGCAATCAATGCTGCATATTGTATCCCGTCAGACCAAGTTGGACTAATTAAGGGTATTGGTTGCTGTTAAAATAGGATGTTCAGAAATCCATTGGCGTTCTTCAGCGGATAGGTCAACATTGGAAAGTATATCTTGCGCATTTACAGTAAATGATAAAAAGAAGGTAATGAGTAAAAAATGGACTATGGCAGCCGAGGAAACTTTATAAAAACGTTTTACGCTTTTAAAAGACTTTAAAACTTTTACTTTATTTTCCATAAACTTACACCATAAATCCTGCATAAGCACAGAGTTTAAGCTAAATAGGTTTAATATTTCTTAACCTAGATGTTTTCTGTAGAGGGGCAATTAAAGTGAACATTAAATTTTTTTAATGTTCAAGACAGAATAATTTCATGTTGCGCATTTATTCTCCAATTATCCATTAAAGCATTTAAGGAGATAAAAAATGCGTAAAGTTAAATATGTAAAAACATTTGTATCAGGTTTACTCATAGGTACCAGTCTTTTTGCCATTGGTCATATGGCCTCACAGGCGACAACGTCGAACAATAATGAAGTTGCGAAAGTAACGCAGATAAATCAGTTTTCTGAAACAAGAAACCTTGCAGATCTCGTTGAAAATGTAAGCCCAGCAGTTGTGCAAGTCATTGCGAAAGGTAAGGTTAAATCTAATATAAACCAAGAATTTCGAGGCATACCCAATATGCCTGGAAGCCCGTTTGAAGAATTTTTTAAAGAGTTTCGACGCGGCGGTGGCTCTAATGAAAGGGCACCGGGTAGGGGATATTCGCAACCATCGTCAATTGGCTCTGGTTTTATTGTGGAAGCCGACGGCATTGTCATTACCAATAACCATGTTGTTGATGACGCTGAAGAAGTAACTGTTCGATTAAAAGACGGTCGTGAATTAAAAGCAAACGTCCTGGGAACGGACCCCAAAACAGACTTGGCCGTGCTTAAGATCGATGAAGACGAAACTTTTGACGCCGTTGATTGGGGCAATTCTGATCAAACACGAGTAGGTTACAGTGTTTTTGCAGTGGGATCACCATTTGGGCTACATGGTTCAGTGACCTCAGGGATTGTATCGGCGCGCGGTCGTGAAATTGGCTCCGGTCCTTATGATGATTTTATTCAAACGGATACCCCAATTAATAAGGGTAATTCGGGTGGGCCTTTATTTGATCAAAATGGTGAAGTTATCGGCGTTAACACGGCGATTTATTCTCCGGGTGGTGGTAATGTCGGTATCGGTTTTGCGATCCCTGCAGAAATGGCAAAGAATATAGTCGCCGACCTTATCGAAGATGGCACGGTTGAACGTGGTTGGATTGGCGTAAGCATCCAACCAGTTACTGATGATATCGCGGATAGCTTAGGACTTGATAGCAAAGGAGGTGCGCTAATTTCAGATGTCGTTTCAGGTGGTCCATCGGAAAAAGCAGGGCTTCGCGCAGGTGATGTGATTTTAAGCTTTAATGGTGAAAACATTGATGATCTGCGTGATTTAACCAAAAGTGTCGCTCTGTCGGAAGCCGATAGTACCGTAGAAGTTAGCATCTGGAGCGAAGAACGAGAAAAAACCATCGACTTAAAGGTCGGTACTATGGAAGAATCCAAAGTCACGAAAGCATCATTCAGCGGCAGAGGAGACGAGCTTCCAAAATTAGGGCTTGCCCTTAATGAAAAATTAGAAGTCGTTGATGTTGACCCAGAAAGTGTTACCGCAAGAAAAAATGTGCGCATTGGCGATAAAATTGAAAGCGTTAATAATGTTAAGGTTAGTTCTCTTGATGATATCCGTGATGTGATTGCCAAAGCTTTAGAAGAAGAACGTGAAGCGGTCCTCCTTCGCGTGAAGAATAAGAACGGCAATCGTTTCATTGCTGTTCCACTTGAAAGGGCGTAATTACTAACTTCCATGATATAGCCATATTGTCTGTTTTATAATTTCAATTATTAATTTAAAGCTAGGCAATATGGCTTTTCATTTATGAGAAAATATTCTTATAATGCGGTTTAAGGTTAAAATTATCTATAGTTTCAAAGGAAAAATATGCGCGTTTTAATCATTGAAGATGATCATGAGATTTCATCACATGTCGCAAAAGGATTAGTGCAGCATGGTCATGTCGCTGAAATCATAGATAATGGGATTGATGGCTTATCAGATGCCGTCTCAAATGAGTATGATGCGATCGTATTAGACCGGATGTTACCCAGACTTGATGGTATATCTGTTCTTAAGGCCTTAAGATCGGAAGGGGTCAAAACGCCGGTTATATTTCTATCTGCACTAGGTGAACTCGATTACCGAATTGAAGGGTTAAAAGCGGGTGCCGATGATTATCTTTCCAAACCATTTGCATTTTCAGAACTTCTTGCGCGAATAGAAGCCGTTCTTAGACGGGGCGGCGAGGGAACGTCAACATCGGATGTCATGAAAGTGGCCGATTTGGAGCTGGATATTAGGAGTCGTCAAGCACGACGTGGTGATAAGGTAATCGATTTAAAACCGAGGGAGTATAAGATTCTCGAATATCTAATGCGTCATAAGGGGCGAATTGTCACCAGAAATATGTTACTTGAGCAGGTTTGGGATTATCATTTTGATCCTCATACAAATGTGATTGATGTACATATAAGTCGACTTCGGGCAAAAATTGATCATGACTTTGAAACGCAGCTTCTTCAAACTGTCCGTGGGGCTGGTTATAAAATTGGTAACGTTTCATGAATTCATTATCAATGTTTTCCAAGAGTGCATATGCGCGCAATATTCTGACTTATCTATTGTTTAATGTGGTCACAATTGGCGCAGTACTTGGTTATATTTATTTTTCGACGGTAGAAGTGATTGAAAATGAAGTTGCCGAGGTAGTCGAAACGGAAATTCGTGCACTAGAAGAAGAATATATCGCAAATGGCATTCCCGGACTTCGTGCGGCATTATCGCGTAGAATTGAGAACGCGGATGGGGACGCGGTATATTTATTATCAGCTCCTAATAATCAACCGATTGTTGGAAACCTTTTACAATGGCCTAACGACATTACAACTGATGGTGAATGGACCATAGTGACTTTAATTCGTAGGGATACCAGTCAATCTATATTGGTTGGTGCGCGCGCCTATTCTCTTGGTCTGGGTGCAAAAATATTAGTCGGTCGCGATATGCGGGCTAGACGTGATTTTCAAAACACGCTTACAGGTGCAATGATTGGCGCAATAGTGCTGATGATTATACTTGCGACAATTGGGGGCGCCGTGTTTTCAAGGCTTGTTTTAAGGAGATTAAAGTCCATTGATAATACAGCTCGTTCCATCATGGGGGGTGATATTTCAAAACGTATTCCTGTTACCAAACAAAATGATGAATTTGATCAGTTATCAGAAACGCTCAACGAAATGCTTAGTAAAGTCGATGATTTGATTAATGAGCTTCGTGTAGCAACTGAAAGCATGGCACATGATTTAAGAAGCCCGCTCACGCGTCTTCGCGGTCATTTGGAACAAAGTTATCTAAAACTAGATGAGCAGTCATCGACCGCTATTGATATTGAAAAAGCAATATTTGAAACGGATAGAATTTTAAAAGATTTAAATGCACTTCTAAATGTTGCTCGGCTTGAAACGGGTATTGTGAATAGTCAAATGGAAGATGTTCGATTATTTGATCTACTGAATGATGTGTCAGAATTATATATTCCTTTGGTCGAAGAAAGTGAAATGACAATTTCCACGTCAATTTCGATAGATCAAGACATTAAAGTTAAAATGAATGCTCAGTTGATGGCGCAGGCTCTTTCAAATTTGATTGAAAATGCGATTAAATATGCCGGAAGGGGCGCGGACATTAGTATAAGCGCGATAAGAAATAAGGATCATATTTCTATTATGATTGCCGATGATGGTCCCGGTATTCCAAGCGCGGATAGAAAGAAAGCCTTGCAAAGATTTGCACGTCTTTCGCCAGAACGTAAAGAAGGTGGAATGGGGCTTGGGCTTTATTTGGTATCTGTTATCTTAAAAATTCATAAGTTTGAACTTAGCCTTCTTGATAACAAACCTGGACTAAAAGCTGAGATCATCATACCGCTATCATGAATAGTAATTCTTTAAAGACACTTGCAAGTTCTTAATCTATGGTGTGATATATATTATCATGAAATTCGTGAATATAACTTAATAATAATGAAGGCAATCGAGTAAATATAAATGGATTTAGGACGCGGCAGAAATTTAACACAAAATATTATGAGCGACCTAGGTCAATCAATCGTTATGGGTGAATACGATAATAACAAAGCTTTTCCAACAGAAGCAGAACTCTGCGAGCAGTTTAATGTAAGCAGAAGTATTATTCGCGAAGCTGTAAAAATGCTAACTTCTAAGGGAATGCTGAGTTCAAGACCACGTCAAGGCACTAAAGTTCGATCTGAAGAGAATTGGAACATATTAGATGAAGAGGTTTTAGAATGGTTTTTGAAAAAGACTGTATCGCTTTCTTTGCTGAGAGAATTTACTGAAATTAGATTGGCTGTGGAGCCTGCAGCAGCTGAGATAGCAGCCCAAAAGCAAAATATCGATGATATTGAAAAAATAGGAACGGCCTTAGAGCGAATGCAATCTGCTGAGAACGGTTTAGACGATCCGCTTGAAGCTGATATAGAATTTCATCTGGCTTTATTGGATGCTAGTGGCAATAGATTTTTCAAACAGTTGAAAAACCTTTCTGAAACGGCATTACGTTCCAGTATAAAATATACGAATAGGCAAAAAGGTGTTCGCCACGCAGATGTGAAGGCACATGAAAAAGTATATTTCGCTATTAAAAATAAAATGCCTGAACTTGCAAAACAAGAAGCTACTATGTTGATATCAGAAGTAATGGCTTTACTAGATAAATAAGTCTGTTTTAATAAGTTTTGTGGGTTTGATATGATTCTATTTGATTAATTATCATATAAATAATATAAATGGCTAAATTTGATGAAAAATTTTTGGGTTAACGATGTCCAACGATAAAAAAAATAAAGCACGCAGCACCGAAAGTTTTGGTAAAAATGACAAAGACGGTTTCATCCACAGAAGCTGGATGAAAAGCGAAGGACTGCCGGATCATGTTTTTGACGGTCGTCCCGTAATTGGTATTTGCAACACATGGTCCGAACTAACACCCTGTAATTCTCACCTTAGAGATATTGCTGAATATGTGAAGCGCGGCGTTTGGGAGGCTGGCGGACTGCCACTTGAATTTCCTGTTATGTCCACGGGAGAGGCGCTTATGCGTCCGACGGCGATGTTGTTTCGTAATCTCGTTTCAATGGATGTAGAAGAAAGCATTAGAGGTAATCCTATAGATGGTGTCGTGCTGCTTGGGGGCTGTGATAAGACCACACCAGCACAGTTAATGGGGGCCGCCAGTGTAGATTTACCGACAATGATAATTTCATCGGGTCCGATGCTTAATGGAAAACATTGTGGCGCAGATGTTGGCTCAGGTACTGACGTTTGGAAATTCAGCGAAGATGTGCGTGCAGGTAAAATGTCAATGGAAGAATTTATGAATGCGGAAGCAGGAATGTCTCGCTCAACAGGAACATGTATGACAATGGGCAGCGCATCAACATTTGCATGTGTGGTTGAAGCGATGGGTTTATCAATGCCATTTAATGGTACGGCGCCGGGAGTTGATGCGCGCCGAAAAACCATGTCTCACTTAACAGGAAATCGAATTGTAGAACTTGTTAAAGAAGACCAAAAGCTTTCCTCTTATTTAACAAGAGAGGCGATGGAAAATGGTATTCGCGTGCTAGCGGCAATTGGTGGATCAACAAATGCCGTAATACATCTTCAGGCAATTGCGGGAAGGATGGGGGTCAATCTAAATTTAGATGATTTTGATATACTCACGAAAGACATTCCACTCTTGGTTGATATTCAGCCGTCTGGTAAATATTTGATGGAAGATTTTCATTATGCCGGTGGCGTTCCGGCCATTTTAAAATCACTCGGTCATTTATTAAATAGCGATATTGAAACAGTTTCCGGAAAAACAATCGGTGAAATAGCGGATATGTCAGAAGTTTATAATGATGATGTTCTGGGTTCGCTTGAAAAGCCAGTAAAGAAAAATGCTGGAATTTGGGTTTTAAAAGGAAATTTAGCCCCAAGAGGAGCGATTATTAAACCCAGTGCAGCAACGGAAGAATTATTGGTTCACGAGGCAAAAGCGGTTGTTTTTCAAAATATAGAAGATTTAAAAGCGCGGCTCGATAGCCCCGAACTGGATGTAGATCAGAATTCTATATTGGTTCTTAAAGGATGTGGACCAAAAGGATATCCCGGAATGCCAGAAGTTGGGAATATGCCAATTCCTCAAAAATTACTGGAAAAAGGGGTGCGAGATATGGTGCGCATTTCCGATGCGAGAATGAGTGGCACGGCATTTGGTACAGTTATACTGCATGTTAGTCCTGAGGCGGAAAGCGCAGGTCCATTAGCATTCGTTGAAGATGGTGATGTCATCCGTTTTGATGGCCCAGCAAGATCATTGGATTTATTAATTTCAGAAGAGGAATTCGTAAGAAGAGCAGCAAATTGGCAGGGCCCAGAAACTGCACCTAAATATGGCAGGGGTTATTATAAATTATATATTGATCATGTTTTGCAGGCAGATGAAGGCGCAGACCTTGATTTTCTAGTTGGTAAAAGCAGTTCCGAAGTAAAGCGGGAATCTCACTGATGAATAGCAATAAAACAACAATCTATCATGATTTAAAAGATCAACATGTTTTCATTACTGGTGGTGCCACTGGAATTGGCGCTGAAATGGTTCGCGCCTTTGCCGCGCAAGGAGCGAGGGTTGCATTTATCGATTATGATGAAATAAATGCGCGTCAATTATGCGATGATTTGATGAATGATCAATTTCATAAACCATGGTTTAAAAAAGTTGATGTTACCAATGTGAATACATTGGAAAACGCAATCGCCGACGCCATCAAAGAATTTGGTCCAATATATGCGCTTATTAACAATGTTGCCAATGATGAACGACATACACCAGAGGAAATGAATGAAGAAAAATGGCGCGCCTCTCTGGCAGTGAACCTTGATCCGGCTTTCTTTGCTTCAAAAGCAGTTTATGAAAGTATGAAGTTAAATCATCAAGGATCAATTATTAATTTTAGTTCCATAAACGCCCTTTTGGGTCCTGCAAATATGCCTGCTTATGTTACGGCAAAGGCGGGTTTGGTTGGCATGACGAAAGCTTTGTCAAAAGATTATGGTGACAATAATATTAGGGTAAATGCTATTTTGCCGGGGTGGGTTATTACCGACCGGCAAATCGAAAAGTGGCTAACCCCCGAAGCGGAAGAAGAATGGAAGAAATTGGTCGCTTTAAAGGACCGTATCATGCCCATAGATGTTGCAAAATTAGCGATATTTTTAGCCAGTTCCGATAGTAAAATGATAACTGGGCAAAGTTTTGTTATTGATGCGGGGCGCACCTAGTAAGAATAATACTTTTAATATTTCGATTAACCTGAATAAAGATGAGGACCATATATGAGACTAGAAAATTTAGACATTATTGTCTTTTCTGCCTATGTCATCGGTCTAATCTCATTGGCGATTTGGGTTTCCCGTGAAAAAGACGGTCGTGAAAAAAATACGGAAGATTATTTCCTCGCTAGTAAATCATTGCCGTGGTGGGCTATTGGTGCATCTTTAATCGCAGCCAATATTTCTGCGGAGCAAATTATAGGAATGTCTGGTTCAGGTTATGCGCTTGGTTTAGGGATAGCGTCTTATGAATGGATGGGGGCGATTGGCTTGCTTGTTGTCGGCAAATATATGCTCCCAGTTTTCTTGAAACAAAAAATTTACACAATGCCTCAGTATCTTGAACAACGATATAATCATAGTGTTCGAATGATTATGGCCACATTTTGGATGGCATTATATATCTTTGTTAACTTAACGTCGATCCTTTGGTTAGGGGCATTGGCCATTTACACTATTACAGGATTTGAAATGGTATATGGCATGATATTTCTTGCCGTTTTTGCTCTTTCATATTCTCTTTATGGCGGATTAAAGGCCGTTGCATTCACCGATATTATTCAAGTCGTTCTGCTTGTTTTTGGTGGGTTATTTCTATCTTACGTAACGCTTAATCTTATAAGTGAGGGTTCGGGTGTTCTTAATGGTGCAAACATACTGATGGAGCAGTTCCCAGAAAAATTCGATATGATCTTAAGCAAAGATAATCCTTATTATAATGATCTTCCGGGCATTTCAGTGCTTGTTGGTGGTATGTGGGTCATGAATTTTTCTTATTGGGGCTTTAACCAATATATCATTCAGCGTGCTCTTGCTGCTGAAAGCATAAACGAAGCACAAAAAGGAATGACCTTTGCTGCTTTCTTGAAATTATTGATGCCAATTATCGTCGTCTTGCCAGGAATTGCCGCGGTTACTTTAGCGCCTGATCTTGATCGCCCTGACCAAGCTTATCCAACCATGATGAATTTAATGCCTGTTGGACTTAAGGGATTAATATTTGCGGCGTTGGTTGCTGCGATTGTGTCATCATTAGCGTCGATGATCAATAGTATTTCAACGATATTCACGATGGATATTTATAGTTACTATAGGCCCGAAAAAAAACAATCACATTATGTTTTCATAGGTCGAATTGTTAGTTTTACGTCACTTTTAATTGCGATGATCTTTGCAAGACCGCTTCTTGAAAGCTTTGATCAGGGTTTTAAATTCATTCAAGATTTCACAGGATTTTTTACACCAGGTATCGTTGTTATTTTTATGCTAGGTCTCTTTTGGAAAAAAGCGACAGCCAATGGCGCAATTGCCGCAGCGGTTGGTTCATTCATTCTTTCTTGTGGATTTTATTATATGCTTCCTGATCTTCCGTTTATGGACAGGGTTGGAATTGTATTTTTAATTTGTTTAGCGCTTGCAATTATCGTTTCATTAATGGGCAAGCAAGAAGATCACCCACAAGCCGTTGATATTAGACAAATGGATTTTTCAACAAGCCGTAGTTTCAATATTCAATCCCTGATGGTTATATGTATCTTAATCGCTTTATATGCGACCTGGTGGTAATAGTCAGATTATGAATTTAGAATTATTTGATAGAATTAAGGTTGGTAACACGCTTGGGGAAGGTGTGATTTGGGACCACCGAACGGAGACCATCTGGTGGACGGATATTCAGGAAAGCCGCCTTTATCACTATAACCCATCTTCAAAAAAGTTAGGACATTATGATACTCCTGAAAGACTGTGTTCATTTGGGTTTACGGATGATGAAAAGTGGTTCATCGCGGCTTTTGAAAATGGCTTTGCAAAGTATAATCCTGAAAAAAATATCTTAAAATGGTTATCTAAACCGCTAGAGTATCATAATCAAATTCGTTTTAATGATGGTCGGGTTGATCGGCAGGGCAGGTTCTGGTCGGGGACTATGGTCGAAGATAATAATGGTGGAGATGCGCGTGGCCGCTTATATCGTTTGGATTTGGCTGAGAAGAAATTAGCCGTTCCACTCTTAGAAGATATTCTCATTTCCAATTCATTATGTTGGAGCCCTGATAGCAAAAAAATGTATTTTGCCGATAGCACGAATAATAGAATTGATGTTTATGACTTTGATGCCGCATTAGGAATACCAACGAATGATAATACCTTCGCGATAACAAATGAAGATATTTTTCCAGATGGCTCAACAATTGACCAAGAGGGCTATCTTTGGAATGCCCAGTGGGGTGGCAGTAGGGTTGTTAGATATGCACCCAACGGCGAAATTGATTATATTCTTGAAGTGCCGGTCTCTCAGCCTACATGTGTTGCTTTTGGTGGGCCTGATTTATCATGGTTGTTTGTAACGACGGCAAAAGATGGGCTGGATGATAACCAGTTAGCAAATGAAGAATTTGCAGGTGATTTACAAATTTATAAAACGGATACAAAAGGTATTCCTGAAAATATTATCAAAATGAGGAACGTAAAATGAATAAGGCAACTGTCAGAGAAATTGAATGGCCAGAGTTTGGAATTGGTGAAAAGCCTGCTGCGATCTCGTTAGACGAATTCCGGGATCGCATAGTAATGATGCAGGACGCGATGGCTGATCGTGACTATTCTCATTTGCTTATCTATGGGGACAGGGAGCATTTCGCCAATTTAACATGGGCGACAAATATTGATCCTCGTTTTGAAGAAATTTTATTGATTGTTAGGCGTGATGAAAAACCACTCATTGTCGTTGGAAATGAATGTGAGGGGTATCTTGATCATAGCCCGCTTTATCGAAATGGCGATATTCGCAGTGAATTATATCAACCGTTTTCACTACTTGATCAAGGACGCGATAAAAGCAGAACTTTATCCGCGATCTTTAAATCAGAGAAAATGAATGAAAATTCTATCGTCGGAGCCGTAGGGTGGAAATATTTTAGCGAAAACGAAGAACCATTAGGAAAGCAAGCACTAGATATTCCGAGCTTTATTGCGGATGCGGCAAGGTCAGTCGCAGGGTTTGAAAATGTTGAAAATGCATCTGATCTATTCATGCATCCTGCTTATGGTTTTAGGAGTGTTGTTTCAGTGGATGAAATTGCAATATTTGAACATACGAATATTAAAGCATCTGAAGCCGCAAAAAGAATTTTATTTGGCATGCGCGACGGTATGACGGATCATGAAATTGCAAAATTTATCGAATGGGACGGCGAACCGCTTGGATGTCATCCTACTTTTTCAGGGGGTGATCTACCGGGCCTATGTGGCCCACAGGGCCGAACTGTTCGAAAAGGTGAAGTCTTTTCATTTAATGTCTGTTTTTGGGGTAGTAACACATGTCGAGCAGGTTGGGTAGCGGAAGATGTAAACGATTTACCATCAAATGCACAGGATTATATCGATAACTTCGCGGGACCTTATTTTGTTGCAATGGCGGATTGGTTCAGCAAAATGAAAATAGGCACAAAAGGAAGCGTCCTGCATGATGCAATTTATGATACTTTACCATTTGAAAAGTATGGTATTTTTCTTAATGCGGGCCATCTTATTCATTTAGATGAATGGGTAAGTTCACCAATATATAAAGGATCAGATATTCCGATCAGATCAGGGATGATGTTTCAGGTTGATGTCATCCCGTCATCAAAGATATATGGCTCAACGCGCATGGAAGATGGCATTGTTATCGCAGATGAAGATTTGCGAAACCAGTTAAAATCAAAACACCCTGATTGTTATGAAAGATGTCAAAAGAGGCGGGATTTTATGATTAATACTTTGGGAATTGATCTTCCAGAAGAGATATTACCACTTTCAAATATGCCGGCCTTTGTAACGCCATGGTTCTTAAACCCAAATAAATTAATTACATTGAAATAGAAAAATATCTTATTATTGTCTTACTGAAAATTTGAAAACTGTTTTGCTTTCGAATGTTTCGCTTGGAATTAAAAGCGTTGACGGAAAATTTTTATGGTTTGGGCTATCCGGGAAATGCTGTGTTTCAAGACAAAACCCGCCGCGCTTGGCGTATGCGAAGTTATCTTTCCCATAACTCATTCCATCGATAAAATTTCCTGAGTAAAATTGAATACCTGGCTGATCCGTATATATTTCCATTATTCTACCGCTTTTTGGCGCATAAACCTTTGCAGCTTGTGAAAATTCATCTTGATTTAAAACCCAATTATGATCATACCCAAGACCATATTCCAATTGTTTAAAATCCGTATTTATGTCTTCGTTAATTGGCTTTGCTTTTCGGAAATCCATAGGTGTATTTTCAACCCTGGCAATTTCACCAGTTGGAATGAGCGTATCGTTAATGGGGGTATAGTGGTTGGCATTAATCATCATTTCATGATCGCCGATTTGACCTGAATTATGACCATTTAAATTAAAATAGGAATGTTGTGAAATATTAATCACGGTTGATTTATCGGTAGTCGCTTTATAATCGACGGTAAGTTGATTTTGATCATCAAATGTATAGGTCACTTCTACTTTTAAAGAACCGGGATACCCTTGGTCACCATCTTCGCTGATTAATGATAATATAACACCCGCATTTTCATTTGTTTCAAACGGGCTGGCAGACCATACTTTCTTATCAAATCCTTCTAATCCACCATGAAGGGCATTTGGGGCGTTATTTTGCGCTAAGGTGTATTCCTCATTATCAATGGAAAATTTTCCATTTGCAATTCGGTTTGCATAACGGCCGACAATAGCGCCCATATAAGGACTTTCCTGCAAATATTGTGTCACGTTATCGTAACCTAACACAATATCCCCCATATTGCCCTCAAGGTCAGGCAAATTTATTGATACAATAATACCACCTAGGTTAATGACTTCGATGCTTGAACCTGATTTATTGGTAATTGTGTATTTGGTGATATCACGCCCATCCGGCATTTCACCAAATTTTGACGTCGATAGCCTATTCTCTTTACTTAAATCCATTTCACATCCAGAAAGTAACATTGCAAATTGCACTGTAAGTAAAAACAAACGACCTGTCATTTTTATTCCCTTTGTGATATTTGGTTAGATATTATCTGAACTCTAGAACTAGATGAATATATTTGCAAATATTTGGGACACCCTTCGAGGTTCGAACTCACGATCTCTGCCAACGGTGGGCAGGGCCTTGTATCGTCGTGTTAATGCTCACTTTAAGATGTTATACCTAAATGCAGACGAGTAAATAGAGCAATGTATTGTATCCCGTCAGACCAAGTTGGACTAATTAAGGGTATTGCATAAGAGAGTGTTTTTGTTTCATCGTAATGACGAAGGAACGAAGATGACACGTA
>JGI20157J14317_10001095_pt1 | contig 25983 bp, 23 predicted proteins | sample COG_07_FD_14317 | JGI IMG/M metagenome (IMG submission 14317)
GCTCAATACCGAGCGGCTTCTATACAGTATGGAGATTCCCGTTTTGCAGAGTCGGCAAAAAGTTTTTTGGCCGCAGCAAATCGATTAGTTGGGGATCCTTTACTTGGTCGTGCGAAAATTGGTCATGCGGTCTCTCTAATCAAGGATGACCAGAAGGATGATGGAAGAAACGCGTTGGTTTCCATTTCCAATGATGCAAGTTTACTCAATGTTGACCGATTTGAAGCGAGGTATTTGTTGGGTGTGGATGCTTTGGGAAATAATGACCAGGATGGATACGAAGCCCAACGAAAGGCTTTGAGTGAAGATCTTAAGGCAGCTGACTTTTTATCACGATTGGTAGAATATGAAAGATTGAACAGATTGTATAACCAGGCAAAATCTCTTCCTGAAATCAACCTTGCTCAAAGTGCCGAATATCTTTCGAAGCAACGAAAACAAAAAAATACCAAGGAAACCAAGAGTGGTTTATTATATCAAGTATTGAAAAAAGGGGAGGGTGATAAGCCCACAGCTGAGGATGAAGTGGAAGTTCATTACCATGGTACTCTGATCGATGGTTCAGTATTTGATTCTTCTCGTGATCGAGGTGAGCCTGCGAAATTTAAGGTTGGGCAGGTAATTGCTGGATGGACTGAAGCTTTACAGTTGATGGAAGTCGGTGCGAAATGGAAACTTTTTATTCCATCCGAACTTGCTTATGGCAAACGCGGGAACAACAGTATCGGGCCAAACGAGGCACTTACCTTCGAGGTTGAATTGCTCGGTATAACCCCACCGATTGTCGAACCGGAACTGCCTGACCTTAATAGTTCTGAACCTTTGCCAGCGGTTTTCCCTGAGGATGCCAATCAGACTAAAAAATCTGTTCCTGTTCAAAAAAAGCCGGTCAATATTACAAAGCAGAAGCTCGACAAGGACGGGAATTCGTCCAAGTAAATCTTTTCAATAGGAATACTGTTTCTTCGTTGCTATTATTTAGGCGTGTATGGAAGCACGAATTTCTTCGGCTTTTGCAGAACCGCAAAGTAATTCGATGAGGCTCAATCCAAATTCGATCGCAGTACCCGCACCACGGGATGTGATGATCTTTCCATCTTTAATGACGGCTTGATCAGTATCAAGTCCGGGTAGTTCATTACGGATACTTTCATGACCAGTAATCCTTTTTCCAGTTAACAGCCCAAGGTCTTGAAGTAATAGTGGAGCTGCACATATTGCGGCGATTGGTCTGTGCATGTCTGAGAAATCCTTAATTAATTGAAGAAAGGATTCATTTTTTCGCAGCTCAAAAATGGCTGGACCTCCAGGTAGAACAAGAAGATCAAACTGGATTAGGTCAGAGTCTCGAAAGAATTGGTCTGCTCGGATAACGATTCCTGAACGTCCACATACCTCGATCTCGCTTTCGCATGAGGCGGTAACTACCTCGACCTCAGCCCTTCGTAAAAGATCGATCGGGCAGGTAGCCTCAATCTCCTCGAACCCATGAGCAAGGGGAACGAGGACTTGTGAGATCATGAATCTTTTTACTTGAGGATCAGGCGGCTTTGACCTTTTCCTTTTTGGGTTTGGATTCTTTTTTGGTCTCCTTGGTGGCGGGCTTTTTCTTGTCGCTAGTTCCAGAGTTAGAAGTTTCGGAAGTTTTCTTGGGTTCAGTCCCGCTCTTTTGCTTGTAGTCGGTTTCGTAAAAGCCAGTGCCCTTAAAAATGAGACCAGCTCCTAACCCAAGCAAGCGCTTGGCTTTGCGTTTTTTGCACTTAGGACAGCTCTTAACTGGAGAATCATTCATGGATTGAAAGAGTTCCCACTCGTGTTTACAAGCCCCGCATTGATAATCGTAAGTTGGCATAGGAGAATATTTTAAAATTAAAAATCAAAGAAGTCAGGAAAAATTCTTCATTCTCAGGGCACTTGAATAAGCAATTAATACCCAGGCACCGATAAAAAAAGAAAGACCATACAAAGGAATAGCCAGAAGGAAAATTCCCCAAAATGCAACCACGGGTAAAGCCAAAGGTTTCCAACCGGATAATACTTCTTGAGCAAGAATACGAATTTGAAAAGCATCTCTGAATTCTTCGTGTTTTAAATAAGCCATGAAGGCAGAGAGAAAAAACATTGGAGAAAAGAAACCGCATATAGCCAGGGGAAAGTAAGCAACTACCCCAAGCAAGCCAAAGGTAAGGAAATAGAGAAGTAAACTAACAATCCATCCCACTAACATAGGCAGTCCGATATAAAGAATTAACAAGCCGAAGAGTCGAAGACCGCAGATAAATAATTCTGGCCAATTCATTTCCGACCATTCGGGTAGGTCCACCCGGCCACTACGTCTCAATTGACGTCCGTAAATAAAAAGATAACCCAACGCAAACAGGTTTAAACCAGGAATAAAGGACAAACCTCCTCCTAGTAAAACTTTCGGGATCCATCCCGGACGACCGAACAATCGGGTGCAGACCGCTTCCAAACTTGGCATATATGTTTTATGATGCCATGCTTTGTTTCCTCGGCAAGCCATGAATTTTCCTGAAAAACTAAAATCCTTTCAAGAGCAGTTTGAAAAACGTTTAATTTCCGACCTTCCTCAATCCACGGAACGGCCCTCTCGTTTGCACGAGGCAATGAATTATAGTTTGCAGGCTGGTGGAAAACGGTTGCGGCCAGTATTGGTTTTGTCAGGTCATAGTCTATTTCCGAGTAAGCTTGATCCTATGCCTGCAGCACTGGCAGTTGAAATTATTCATACCTACAGTTTGATTCATGACGATTTGCCAGCAATGGACGACTCCGATCTTCGCCGAGGTTCTCCCTCCTGTCATCGGGCATTTGATGAAGCCACTGCTATTCTTGCTGGGGATGCATTAATTCCCCTAGCTTTTGAACAATTAGCAAGGGCATATCAGGAATCTTCTTCACTTGGTCTTGAACTGGTAAGTTTGTTGGCTGTGGCTGCCGGAAGTCAAAAGTTGGTCGGTGGACAAATGGAGGATTTATTAGCCGAGGGAAAGAGCCCGGAGGCAGAAACCCTTGCCTATGTTCATGCCAATAAAACTGCGGCCATGATTGAAACTTCTCTTCTTATGGGTTTTTGCCTGAGTAAAAATGGTGGTAACGGAGAATTAAGAAAGTTGGTTTCCCAGGCAGGTCAATCCCTAGGTTTGGCTTTTCAAGCAGTTGATGATTTACTCGATGTTACTTCAACCACTGAGGAACTGGGCAAGGAGGCCGCTCATGATAAAGATACGGAAAAGATGACCTGGGTGCGTATGCTGGGAATTAAACAAGCTAACGAACTGGCGCGTGAACACACGGAGCGGGCCTTGCGAAAGCTTAAAGAGATTGGTGGGGATAACCATTTTCTGCTGGAACTTGCGGAGCACATGCTTCGCAGAAAAAATTAGTCAATATGACACCTTCCATTGAAGGGTTGGATTCTCGAAATTGGAGAGAACGGCTTGGCGTTTCCCGAGATTTAGGAACTGGGTTTGCAGCTCCTGGTGGTGAGTTTACACGGGCTTTGTTCGAATGGAGCCTTACGCCCCAAGGTGCCTTTTTGCAAAACTTGCTCAAGGGTAGAAGAGTGGTGGAACTTGGAGCGGGAATGTTGCCACATGGTTTTGCCTTGTCAGCTCATGCGAGAGCCAAAAATTTTGTGGCGGTCGAACCGTTTTATGCAGATAGGCAGGAAATTGCTCAAATGGCCTACTTGGAGAGTGATTTAAGTCCAAACCTTCGAATTCCTCGAAAGGTTGTCGCTGAAGATATGCTCGAGTATTTAAAAAATGAGCCCGACAACCTTTTGACGATCTTGGCCTGTGGGATTGAAGATTGTATCCTTCCGGGGCCAGATTACCGGAAAAAGGTGGAGGGCGAAATTGAAAGAACCTTGGAAGAGGATGGTTTTTTTATCAGTTCGCACAGCGATTTAGCACCCAAAGGCTTATCGCATATTGAAGTGCTTTATTCTCGTCCATCTCATCCTGAGTTAGTTGAACGTTTAAGGTTACATGGGAAGAAACCTGCCTTTGATAGATGGGGCGATATGCTCCCCTTAATGAAGTGAGACCTAGGAATCAGATGAGGTTGCGGCCAGTCGGGCTTTCATGATTAAGTAGAGTTCCCTACTTATCCATGCGTCTGTGGCGGCATAAGCCTCCTGGGAAGGAGAGAGCGGACTTTTCTGCCAATTTGAAAGCTGGGCAGATTTAGAGAGTCTTTGAGAGAAAAAGATCGCAGTCAGGTTGCGCAAACCAGTTTGCTCGATTTTCAACGATTGAGCCAATGGGGCAAGGTCTTCAAAGCCTCCGGGGGTAAACTCTTCGATCTTTTTTAGGTTGTACGCATCGTCCTTAATTGCCACTCCGGTTTTAATAATATTTGGATTCTCTAAAATATCGATCAGGGGTCCGAGTTTCATTACTGGATAGAGGCGAAAAAGAAAGGCTTGATCGGCAGTTGCCAATTGAATTAAAGCGGGTGGATTGTTGGGACCACGTTTAAAATTTGGCTTACATTCAATGTCAAAACCGAGTACTTTTTGTTTACTCAATTGGTTGACAAATTTCTTGAAGGATTTGTTGTCGCCAGCTACATGGATAGATCCATGGAATCGAATAAGTGGGAGTTCGTTAATTTGACTTTTTTCAAGCCTGGAGGGTAATTCTCCCTTGTTAGAATGAAGTGCTGCCATCTTTGAAGATTAAAGCTCCATCGTTAATCCATCATAAGCAAACAAAACTTCACGGGGGAATCCCCTTGGCGAGGGGGCTCCAGGTATACCCGGTATGGATTCTCGGACCGCGTGCCTTGAACCGATTAAAAATTTTCGTGTATGAGCAAAGAATTCAGAAATATTTTCGTCGGTTGCGTTCGGGTCATGATGAAAAATAGCTAGTTTTCGAACATCTGCTCGTGCGGCTAATTCCACCCCCATAACATTGCTCGAATGTCCCCAGTGTTCACGATTTCCAATTGATTGGGATAGGGTATAGGGAGCGTCAAAGATAAGAAGGTCTGCTCCTCGGATAAAATCTAAGTAGGGATAGTTTTTTGAATGGGCTTCGTTTGTATGCTCGCAGTCCGTTGAATAAACCATGGCTTTCCCCTGGTTTTCTACACGATAACCGTAGGACAGGCCGGGGTGATTTTGTTGAAAAAGAGTGATGCGTGAGTCGCAAACTTCAATCACATCGCCAGGCTTGTGTTCTTCGAAAGATATTTCTGCACCAAGGGTATCAAAACCGATGGGAAAAAAAGGTTCGCTCATTTGCGCTCTTAAGTGTTTCTCGATTTCTTGGTGTCCTCCATGGAAAACGACACGGTTACTGGGGGCATAAGCAGGTGCAAAAAAGGGAATACCTTGGATATGGTCGTAGTGAAAGTGGGATAAGAAAATATGGAAGGTCGCACCACTTATTTTCTTGGCCATGATTTCTTTGGCCAAGGCTCTCAATCCTGAACCGCCATCAAGGATGAGGTAGTCTTTGGAGCCAGTATCCACATGTATGCAGGGAGTATTCCCTCCCCAGTGTGCCCGGGTGCGGAAATTAAGTTTATCGGAAACAAATTCCCGGATCTGCCTTTCAGAGCGGAGTTCTTTTCCACGAGCAGCCATTAATGAAGCAACCACCTTCTCTTCAATTTCTTGAGCGGTTGGGGCTGTGGGTATCGATCCGCGAGTACCTTTAAAATGAACGAACATAGGGAGTCTTTTTTTTTTACGTAATGAGGTTTTTGGCAACGTAAATTTCTATTTCTTAATTTTCTCCTGAAATTTCTTTAAGTTGTTAGCTTGAAGATTAGAGTTTGTATGAACATTATAATTTTATGAGTAATGACGAAAAGATGGCGGTCCCCTTTTATCGGGTAGGTCTTGAGCGTTTAAATTATACGGAGATACTCGAACTTTTTGTTGATCCTGCCAAAAAGAGCGGGAACTTTCACCGAATCTCAGATATGCATGTTAAAATTGGCATGCCTATTAGTTTTCGTACAGATGATGAGCTAATAGCCGTTGATAGGGGTACCCCTGTAAATGAAGAGGCCATGCTTCACATGTTGAGCATTCTCTTAAATGAAAAGCAAATTGCCCAAGTTACTGACCCTGATCAACCTCAGGATGTTGATACTGCATTTGAGTGGGAAGAGCAGGGGGTTAATTTCCGTTTAAATGTGTTCAGGGACCGGGATGGATTGGCATATGTCATGCGGGTGCTTTCCTCTTCAATTCCTTCAATTGAAGAAGTCGGATTACCTTCAGAAATGATTTGGAAAGAAATTACCAAGCTTAAAAGAGGACTTGTTTTAGTAACTGGAGTCACCGGGAGTGGGAAGTCCACCACCATTTCTTCTTTGATTAATCATGTTAACCGTACGCGGAAATCTCGAATTATAACCCTCGAGGATCCAGTTGAGTTTATCTTTAAAAATGAAAGCTCTATGGTTTCACAAAGGCAGGTTGGCCAGGATGTACCAAGCTTTTCTGCTGGTTTAAAAAGTGCATTGCGTGAAAATCCTGATGTAATTTTTGTGGGCGAGATAAGAGACACAGAAACTGCCACACTAGCTTTAAGTGCAGCCGAAACAGGTCACCTCGTTTTTTCAACTCTTCACACCCGTGACGCGAAAGGGGCCTTGAGCCGCATTGTAGATATGTTCCCTGCCGAACAATCCAAATTTATCTGCCTTCAATTATCGTTCAGCCTCTCTTATGTTCTGAGTCAAAAGTTAGTTCCTCGGGAGGATTCTGATGGTCGTATCCTTGTTATGGAAGTTTTGAAAAATGTACCTGCCATTGGAAATTTAATTAGAACCGGAAATTGGCAACAGGTTTATTCTGCGATGGAGACCCAATCTAAAGAAGGTATGCTCACAATGGAACAACACCTTTTATTCCTGCATCAGCACAACATCATAAGCCGGGAATCAGCTATTTCTTATGCTAACGATGCGAGCCTCGCAGAGCGGTTGGGTGAAGGAGTTTAATCCATGGTTTTCTACCCAAGGTTTTCAAGCGAGTTTAAAACCTAAGCACATAAATCTTGGATCTATAGAATGACAGAAGCAAAAAGAACTCTTGGGAGGAGACTCTTTTCTTCAATGTTTATTTGTGTATCTTTATTCTCAGCTATTTATTTATGGGCTAAGCAATCTCCCAAGGTTGCGGATAAACATGAAAAAAAAGAAACTCTGACGATGATAGAAAAAACGGAAGAAGAATGGAGGGAACAGTTAACTGCTGAGCAATATCGAATTTTACGCAAGGCCGGTACGGAACGTCCAAATGGGAATATTTACAAGGAATTTAAGGAGCAGGGTGAGGGGGTTTACTTTTGCATCGGTTGTGATACCGAGCTTTTCTCATCTAATGAAAAATTTGATTCTCATTGTGGTTGGCCTTCCTTCTTTGACCCTTCTAAAGTTGAGAATGTAAAAACCACGGTTGATTATTTGCTTGGATATGCCAGAACCGAAGTTCTTTGTGCAGTTTGTGACGGCCACCTTGGTCATGTTTTTTCAGGAGAGGGATTCGATACGCCAACAGACAAAAGATATTGTATAAACGGCACGGTTTTACGCTTTCGTCCACATACTCGTACCTCAGATACAAATGCATCTAATATTCCAGTATCGGATGCCCCGTGATTAAAAACCACCGCATGTCTTGTGCTTAAGTTTTAGCTATTGTGATTTATAAATTTAATGTTCTGCCCCTGTTTCTTCTTCTGTTCAGTTATTTAAATGGTCTTGATAGTAATTCATCTTCTAACGGTTTTTTTGAAGTTCGCATTCCTACATACAACCAAGCGGGAAGAATCAATTGGGAATTACATGCTGATGAAGTGGATAAATTAGATGAGGGTATTTATTCTGCCCAGAATCCGAAAATGTTTATTTTAGAAGACCAAAGGCCAGCAACCATTGCTAATTCAAATACTGGATTTTTTAACCTTGGACAAGGTTTGGCAAAAGGGGGAGAGCATTTGTTTATTGAAGGAGACGGTTTCGAGGCCGTTGGCAGGCCGTGGACATTTGAAGAAAATATCACAGATGCGAGGAATTGTTTGGCTTTTTCCGAGCAGGGCAAAATAGGTTTTGAATCTCAAGTAAATGCTGGATTTGTTGGGGTGTCAGACGAAGGAGTGAACAAGCGCTCCCCAAAAGGTAAGTCCACTTCTATTCCAGATGACAAACATTCTATGGATTTGCCCAACCTTTCAAAAGATTTTCCCACTACTGCTTATGGGGAGAAAATAGACATATTTGACTTGGGTGATGGCAGGAGAAGGTTTCTTTTGCAGACAGATGTGTTTATTGAAATGCAAGACATGGAATCCAATGGCAGTGACCCTCAAGTATCCACTATTTCTTGCGACTGGGCAGAATTGTTCCTTGGTTCTGATGGTAATAGCAGCACGAATTTATTTGGGAGAATTTCTAAAATACACGCCCTTGGAAAAGTTAAACTTAATCAGCCTTTGAGAAAAAGTTCAGCTGATGAATTGAAATGGTCCGAGCAAAGCGGACAAGTCAACCTGCATGGAAATGCTAAAGTCTCACATCAAAAATGGGGTGTAGCTATAGGTGAGCATATCATTTTGCTCGAGGAGGACGGGCGTGCAGAGGTTATCGGAGGAAATCAAGGCAGGTCAAAATTGCTCTTACCTGCTTTGAACAAAACAAATCCGACCAAGTAATTCGATGGATTCGAAAACTTATATACCTGAATGAGTAATTTAACTGACGAAGAGGTTCCCTGCCTGAAAACCGATGACTTAAAAAAAGTCTATGGCAGAAGGGAAGTGGTAAAGGGCGTTTCTTTAGAAGCTAAAGGTGGAGAGGTTGTTGGGTTGCTTGGACCTAACGGGGCAGGAAAGACAACTACCTTCTCTATGGTTGCAGGTTTTGTTTCTCCAACTTCCGGTTCGGTTAGTTTAAATGATCAAATACTAACCTCATTACCGGCCTACAAAAGAGCTCGGCAGGGACTGGTCTACTTACCGCAGGAGTCTTCTGTGTTTCGTAAACTTACCGTGGAGCAAAATGTCCGTTGTATCGCGGAGACTTTGAGCCTTACAAAGGTTAAGGAAAATGAAATGGTGGAAAAAAGGTTGGACGAATTAAGGCTAACAAGCCTTTCCCATCAAAAAGCTTATACCTTAAGCGGGGGAGAGCGTCGTAGACTAGAGATCACCCGTGCACTTGTGTTGGAACCTAAGTTTCTTATGCTGGACGAGCCATTTAGCGGGGTAGACCCAATAAGCGTCAGTGAGGTTATGGCAATTATTAGGCAACTGAGGGATTCAGGGATAGGTATTTTTTTAACGGACCACAATGTTAGGGAAACCCTCAGAGTGGTTGACCGAGCCTATCTTCTCTACGAAGGAAAAGTGCTAACGCAAGGAACTGCCGATTTTCTTCTTTCGGATGCTGAGACCAGAGAAAAATATTTAGGCCACGACTTTGAGGCATAAAAAAATAATCCCTAAACTCTTATGAAATCAATTTCCTTACCCGAGTATGTCGAAAGTATTTCCGTTCGTGATTTCTACGATTCATTTGCCGAGCGTTTACTGTTAAGGTTGGTGACTTCTCGTAAAACTTTATCCAGAAGTACCATTCGTGAAAGAAGCTTAAATCGGCCTGCATTGGCTGTTACGGGATACTTTAAATACTTTGCCAATAAACGTATTCAACTCTTCGGGGCAGGGGAGATGGGCTTTCTGCGTGAACAAAAAAAGGAGCACCGTATTCAAGTTCTGGAAAAAATGGCAACCAAGCGTGTACCTTGTGTTGTAATCTCGAGAAACCTGGCACCAACTCCAGAAATGATAGAGGTTTTTGAGCGAGTTGGAGTTCCCGTTTTTCGCACGACATTAGCGTCAAAAGCTTTTACAACTGAGGTTACTGTATTGCTTGAGGAAAGGTTCGCACCGAGAACCACTGTTCATGGTACACTTCTTGATATTCGAGGAATCGGCACCTTGGTGAGAGGAGAAAGCGGCGCAGGTAAAAGTGAGGCTGCACTTGCCCTCTTAGAGCGAGGGCATAGCCTGGTCGCGGACGATATGGTTCGTGTGAAGTTACTCAGCGATCATACTCCAGTTGGATTTGGAGATGAAATGAGTCGAGGTTTTATGGAATGCAGAGGAATAGGCATTATTAATGTAGAAGAACTCTTTGGCATACGTTTTGTGCGTATTGAAAAAAAGATAGAACTTGTGGTCACCTTTACTGAAGACCTCAAGGATGAAGAGATTGACCGAACAGGTTTAGACCGTAAAACATTTGATATCCTCGGTGCCGAGGTTCCGCATATGGAAATTCCTTTACGTACTGGAAGAGATATGGCTCGCCTCGTTGAGGTTGCGGCCATGGTTCAGGCAGCAAGACAACTCGGTCATGATTCTGCAGATGATTTTAATCAAAAATTAATTCAAAAAATGAAACAGGAGCATTAATTTTGAATTAATTTAAGACACTGGATTTTTCTAAATACCTTAATTTTAAATGGCTTACGAAGCAGGTATGTTTTTTTATTTTTGCAACCCCAAAATCTTCAAAAACTTACTTTCATGGTGATGTGAATAACTTGTGAGAAAGTTAAAGTTGTCAGAAGCTTTTTTTTCTTGGTTAAGTTGTAAAAGTACTTCAAAAAGTCTCTACACCCTTTTCTACCCTTAACCACCTTAATCCTATATTGATTGCCTTGATTTATTTCATTAAATACTGATAGCCAATTACTTATAGCTTGAATTCGTTTTATTATCCCCTCATTTGTTTTTTTGATTATGAACTTATTTTCAAACTTATCATTTTCAGAAACTCTTCATTATCAGCAGGTTTTAACCCCTTCGCAATCCCTGTGAATAATTTCAACTCTACCACCCTATGACACAATTAACCGCCACTCCTGAAACCTTTTGGAGTTCGTTGCGTGAAAACCTTCTCGAGGTTATTCCTGCCGATACTTTCCGCGTGTGGTTTGACAACATCCGCGTCGGACACATGGACGAAGATGGTTGCGAATTATTAACTCCAAACGAGTTTTCTGCAATTTGGATACGGGACAACTACCTTGATGTGATCAGGCAAGAGGCCGACCGCTTGGTTGGTTATCCTTACTCCGTTGAATTACTTGGTTGTTACGAAGATGATTCACAGCAGGACTCGCTCACCAATCGTCTTAAGAAACCAGCGCAAACCAAGTCAAGCAGGACAACTGGACCATCTTTGCACGGTCGCTCTTTGGGAATTAATCCCAAAAATACTTTTTCTAATTTTATTGTGGGTGCAGGGAGTGAACTTGCCCATGCAGCGTGCGTGGCAGTCTCTAATGCCCCAGCTCATGCCTATAATCCGTTGTTTCTCTACGGTGATACTGGTTTGGGGAAGACACATTTAATGCATGCGGTAGCTCACCAAGCATTAAACCGTAACCCGGCATGCCGCATCGCCTATGTATCCTGTGAAAGGTTTACCAATGAGTTCATCCGGGCCATCCAAGAAAATTCACTTACCAAGTTCCGTTCCCGCTATCGCAGTGTTGATTACCTGATGATTGACGATGTTCAATTTTTAGCTGGTAAGGAACGTATACAGGAAGAATTCTTTCACACTTTTAACGAGATCTATGAATCGCAAAGACAAGTCTTTTTAACTAGCGACCGACCTGCGGGAGAAATTGACAAAATTGAAAGCCGGTTGCTTTCCCGTTTTCAATGGGGGCTGGTTGCAGATATTCAACCACCTGACTGGGAAACCCGTGTTGCTATCTTAACCCGCAAGGCTGATGCCATGGGCATCTCGATCGAACCTGAAATTCTTGAGTTTTTAGCCAAAAATATTTCCCGGAATGTGCGCCGCATGGAAGGTGCATTAACCCGAGTAGCAGGCTATGTTGGATTAACTCGAAAAAAAGCGGATTTGGAAACGATTCAGCGTTTACTCCGGGACATTCTTCGTGAGGAAAATCTTAGCCGAATCACCATCGAGACAATCCAGAAAAAAGTGGTGGATTACTACCATTTAAGAATGGCAGACATGCTTTCACGTAGGCGCCCTGCAAACATAGCTTTTCCGAGGCAAGTAGCAATGTACCTTTCCCGTATTCTTACAGAACATTCCTTACAAGAGATTGGAGGAGCATTTGGTGGTCGTGATCATGGAACCGTGATTCATGCGTGCAAAACTGTTGAGAATATGATGGATCAAGATACATCAATCAAAACTGCAGTTGAGTTGCTAAACGAGCAATTGTCCCAGTCGATGTCTTGATCGCCTTTATTTAGCTTCCAAGCTTGAACAATTGCTTGGATTCTTCTAATTCATTCGTTTACCATGAACGAACATAACACTACAGACTCCTCCGAGGGAAATTTTTCTTCGGGCGTTGATAACCAAGCGGTCAAATCCTCTGAACCAAATCAAGAGCAGAAACTCGAAATTGCCAAATGGGTGGCAGAGGGTATGGGGCTTTCAGATGTCCAAAAAAAGATTAACACCGATTTCGGCATGGTCTTAACCTACATGGATGTACGCTTTCTTGTTGATGATCTAGATTTAACCCTGGTGGATCCTGAAAAACCGGTTCCACCTAAAGCTGATGAATCTGTTTCTGATACCCCATCATTAGATGATCAATCACTTGGTGGTGGTGGTGTACAGGTTGAGGTAGATGCGGTAACTCCCCCTGGAGCTATGGCTAGTGGTAGCGTAGTCTTTTCGGATGGAGAATCCAAGAAATGGTCGGTTGATCAGTTTGGTAGACTTGCTATGACTGGTGGATCCCCAGATTACAAACCAAGTGATCAGGATGTTATGGAGTTCCAACAGCAACTTGAACAATCGCTTAGAGGCCCTTCGCTTTAATTCAATTTAATTCAAATTCGTTTCCATGGGAGGAACGCGTTAGGGTATTATAAGGTATTATTGCTTAGAACTGGTGGATTGCATTAATTCCCCGATTGCCTCAATCAAAATAGATAATTCTAAATCACCCTCGCTCTTCTTGGGTTCAGATACAGGCCAGTCTGGGAGGCTCTTCAATAATTCGACTGGTCCCTGAGAAAAATTATTAATTCTAAGTTTTCCAAATTCTAAATAAACCAACTCGCCACTCCCAGCTATTTCAGTTTTGTAAACCTTGGATGAGGCTGTTGGATCAATTTGGTTAAGGGTAAAGACGGTTCCGCGGTCTGAAGAAGCGGGTGGTGAAAACCATATTCCTTTTTGCTCGAGAGCGTGGGTTAATAAAACTTCTCTGCCCTTCGAGGTACCTAGGTATGAAACTTTCAAGTTTTCATTGGCTTGCTTAATAAAATCTTCAAATTTTCGACCAAAATTTAAATTGAAAGAATAATTAAAAGAACCTGTGTCGGAGTCCCTAATGATTTCAATTTTTGGCAGGGGATAGGCTCCGCCGGTGGTGAAAGATATATTTTTTCCTGATGAGGTGAATATTTGGCTACCGTTTGGAGAAACTTGATAAGAAAAGAATGGTTTTTCATTTTGCTGAAAATGAAGCACTACCATTTCTTTCTTTTTATCTATTCCGATTTGAAAATTTAAAATCTGTTTCTCATCGGGATGTATCCATGCACCTTCAATCACAAAAGCATCTGCATCCTTTTGCCAATGCTCGTACAGTTTTTCAAGTTGTTCAAGGAAGAGAGCTTTTCGACTTTCTCCAAACTCGGTACCATCGCTTAAAGATCGGGCGGTTTCTATCCAAGAATCTGAGGAATTAGGATTGGATTCACCCAGGGTCTTGAGCAGGGCAATTGCACTTTCTTGGTTACCCCTAAGCAGATGAGCAAAGGCGGTGTAAACTTGATACTTGGGAGAGGTTGAAAGATCGTTTGGTAAATTGGATAGATAGGTTAAGGCAAGATCAGCTTTGGGACTTACTCCAAAAAGGGCCGATTGAATCGTAGACTCTAAAAAGACTTTGGATTTTTTTTCTTCATTTGTGAGTCGGTGAGTGAAGTATTTGATGCAAAACTGAGCTTCGGGATGGCTAACTTGTCGAAGACGAGTAATTTTTTCCATGGGAGCATTCTCAGAACGGCAAATTGCCACCAAAGTTCCAATATCTTTATTTTTCTCTTCCGTGACATCAAGGGCTTTTTCTAGGCTTTCCAATAGTTGGGAGTTATCAGACATTTTTACGACTAGGTAGGTACGAAGGAGCAACGAAGGATCGGCCATTAACTCAGGGCCGTGAATACGGGCAAGCAGTACGATGGCATCGGCAAAGGATCGTGCAAATTCCTTTTGGCTTAAATCTGCTTCAGCCACCTTGACTTTCAGGAGCTGGGTTAATCTTGGTGATCCCTTGTCAAAGGAGCTAATAAAATGAAGGCTTGGAAGTGTTCCTAAATACTTAAACAGCAAAAGGTCGGTACCTCGAACCACCGACTTTAGATTCTCGGCGGCCTTACCCATCATGATCAAATCCAGGGCAACCCGCGGAGCTTCTTTCGAATCCGGTTTTTCGTCTAAAAAATCATGAGCTAATTCAAGGTAGCCACTGAGGTCTCCACCTTCGATAAAATCTTCATAGAAAGGAATACGTTCTTCTACTTGAGCAAGAGCGGGGATTATTCCGAAGAAGAGTAAAATAAGACTGATCGTTGATTTAATCATTAAGTTCGTTATCTCTTTGAGTGAAGTGAAAGGTCAACAAAAACAACTAAATGAATCCTCAAAAATTTCCAATGTTTTAGAGATATCAATTTTCTGGTGAGCTGCACTGATAAAACAAGTTTCGTAAGAAGAAGGTGGTAAATAAAGACCTCTTTTGAGGCATGCATTGAAAAAGGCATTAAAGTTTTCATGCTTTGCCTGGGTTGAGTCTTCGAATTGAACGACCGGACTTTCGGTGAAAAATAAACAAAACATCGATCCGACTTGTGGGACTTGCAATGGAATCCCTCTAGACTGAGCCATTTCTTTAAGACCGGAAGATAGCTCCCTCCCCATTGATTCCAATCGATCATAGGGGCTCGATTCCTTAAGTAGTTTGAGGGATGCAATCCCGGCAGCCATCGCCAAAGGATTTCCACTCAAGGTGCCGGCTTGATAGACAGGTCCAATGGGGGATAAGTGATCCATGATTTCCACTTTTCCACCAAAGGCACCCACGGGAAGTCCGCCTCCAATTATTTTTCCCATAGCCGTTAAATCTGGTGTGATTCCAGTCCTTTCTTGGACGCCACCCAAACCCAAGCGAAATCCGGTCATTACTTCGTCAAAGATCAGGACTACCCCGTGTTCGGAACAAAGTGAGCGCAATCCTTCAAGGTAGCCATCCATTGGTAAGATTAAACCGCAATTTGCCGGATAAGGTTCGACGATAATGGCGGCTATTTGTTCAGAAGTTGATGCCAAGGTATCTGCCACGGCATTCAAGTCATTGTATGGTAGCACTAGGGTTTCGGCGGCAAACGATGCGGGTACCCCGGCACTGTCTGGATTTCCTAAGGTCAGGGCACCGGAGCCGGCCTTCACTAATAGGCTGTCCACATGACCGTGGTAACAACCTGCAAATTTAATGATTTTATCCCGACCGGTATAACCTCTAGCCAAGCGAATAGCTGACATAGTAGCCTCTGTTCCGCTGTTGCACATACGAACCTTTTCTACCGAGGGTACGAGTTCGACAATTAATTCTGCCATTTCCACTTCAGCAGGTCCTGGGGTACCAAAGCTCGTACCTTTACTCAGGGCGTCACTAATGGCTTTACGAATTTTGGGATGATCGTGTCCGTGAATGGCCGGTCCCCAAGTGCAGACATAATCAATTAATTCCTTATCATCTGCAGTGGTAAGACGACTGCCAGATGCTTTAGCGGTAAAAAAGGGCGTGCCTCCCACAGAGCGGAATGCCCGAACTGGAGAGTTTACACCTCCAGGAATAATTTTTTTGGCTCTTTCAAACAGGGATTGAGAATTTTTCATGGAAATAATGATAAATTAATTGCTGTATTTTTGTACGATAGGCATTCGCCTCCCGATTCCAAAGGCAAGAGAGGTAATTTTGAGACCTGGAGCTGCTTGTTTTCGTTTGTATTCGTTACGATCGACGAGCCTGACAATTCTCCTCACGGTATCTTCCGGGTAACCTTGTTCAATAATAGCATGTATGGAGAGGCCATCTTCAACATAACTTTGTAAGATTCCGTCCAAAATATTATATTCAGGTAGGGAATCACTATCTTTTTGGTCTGGGCGAAGCTCAGCAGAGGGAGGTTTTTCAATGGTGCTCAGTGGAATGATTTCGCCATTTTTATTCATGTGTCTGGCTAGCGCAAAAACTTTGGTCTTGGGTATATCGGAAATGACCGCAAGGCCGCCACACATGTCACCATAAAGAGTACAGTATCCAACCGCTAATTCACTTTTATTTCCGGTGGTTAGCAGAAGAGCTCCTAACTTATTGGAGACTGCCATGAGTAAAAGCCCTCGGCTTCTTGCTTGAAGGTTTTCTTCGGTAACATCTGGGCTCATACCAGCAAAGAGGGCAGCAAGTTCACTTTCTGCAGAGTCCACAATTTTTTGAATCGGTAAAGAGTGGTATTCAATACCGAGGTTTTCAGCAAGACTCCGTGCATCGTCTTTGCTATGGTCGCTTGAAATCGATGAGGGTAAACTTATGCCAATGATGTTCTCTCTTCCTAAGGCTTCAACTGCGAGTGCCGCGGTAAGTGCTGAATCAATTCCACCGCTCAATCCAATAAGTCCTTTTTTGAAGCCGCTTTTGTGGGTGTAATCACGCAAGCCCAGGACAATGGCTTGGCGAATGCATTGAAGTTCATTCTCATTTAAGGGTTCAATAGGCAGTGTTTTTTCCAAATCGACTATTTGGCAACTGCTTTCAAAAGATGGGCAGAAATGGGTCGGATTTGCGGAGCTATCAAGGACCACGGAACTCCCGTCAAAGATAAGTTCGTCGTTTCCTCCCACTGAATTGACATAAACCAATGGACAATTGATTTTTTGCACCACCTCCTGAAGGATGGTAGACCTTTGTGTTTTTTTATCAATATGCCAGGGACTCGCAGAAAGGTTAATCAATAAGTCCAGTTTCTCACCTGCGATTTCGTTGACTGGATTTTCTGAATGCCGGGTGCCATTAGAATTCCAGATATCTTCGCAAATAGAGACCGCAATTTTTTTCCCTAAGAGATAAAAATATAGAGGACTAGTACCGCTTTCGAAATAGCGGTCCTCATCAAAAACATCGTAAGTGGGCAAAAGTCGTTTACGAAAAACTTGTTTTACTTCGCCTTCAAAACAAAGAGCAGCCGAATTGTAATAAGATCGGCCTTGTTTTAAATCTATCTTCTCGGGGTAGCCTAAAAGGGCAGGGCATGCACCTGTAAGCTTTGCAAATTGATTTAATTTTTCTGCACAATCCTCACCAAATCGTTTTTTGAGTAATAAGTCTCGTGGAGGGTATCCACTTAGGGCAAGTTCAGGAAAAATAACCAGGTCGGCACCATCGCTCGAAAGTTTATCGTAGGCACATCGTAGGATATCAAAATTACCGGTTAAATCTCCAACCGTTGAATTTATCTGAGCAATTCCAATCTTCATCTTGTTGAAATGTGGATATCAGTTAACATGCAAATATCAGCTTATTATGTCTGCCGATCTTAAAAAAGCCACCCAGAAGCCGAATTATTCTTTTGTTTTGGCATCCGGCTCTCCTAGAAGAAAGGAACTACTGGCCAGACTTCTGGAGGATTTTATTGTAGAGACATCAGCTGTATCCGAATTGAAAGTACACCCGGATGGATCGATTCCATTAGCAATGGAAAATGCCAGGCTGAAGGCTAGTGCAGTTTCTCAGCGTTATCCCGATAAATGGGTTTTAGGAGCAGATACATTGGTAGTTTTGGGAGATGATTCTCTGGGTAAACCAATTGACTTAGTTGAAGCCAAATCCATGTTGACTCGATTGTCAGGAAAAACTCATTCTGTTCTTACAGGAGTTTGTTTAGTGAATCGCTCCCAAGAGATCGAAAAATGTAAGGTAGTTAGTTCTTTAGTTAGTTTCAAGGTTTTGGACGATTCTACAATAGAAGAATATTTTCAATTTGTTAACCCCTTGGATAAGGCTGGTGCTTATGCTCTGCAAACCCGTGCAGATTTAATCGTCCGCTCGTTCAAAGGTTCACGAAGCAATGTTATCGGGCTTCCGATGGAGCTTTTAAGAACATGGTTTGATCAACTTGATATTGTAACCCAGGTCAAAAGCTGAGTTTACACTTCGATTGTTGGCTGATGTACTAATTAATAACTAACTTTAATTTTGATTAAAAAATCTCTCATTGTCCTAGCCTTATTATGGGTCGCGTTTTTAGGAATCATGATTTTTCGAGAAAAAATTGTGGAGTTTTTAGGGGGTTCAACAAAACCAAAAGAAATTGTGAAGCAGGAAATCCCTCAAGTTGTCCCCCCGCAGCCAGTTAAAGTTGAGCCCAAAACTCTTGAAGTTATTCCTTTTGAGCCTTTGCCCGATAAACCAACTGCACCTCCTCCGATGTTGGTAAGAGAAGTAAAAAAGGAAGTAATCCCTGTTGAAAAAGCTACCAATCAAGAAACTCAAATCGAGAAGGTGGAAAAAATACCGGAGCCTACATTTGGTTTAATCTGCACCAAGTACGAAAGGATTCCTTCTCGATTTCGTTTGGCGTCTTGGGAGGGTGTTAAGAAGGTAGAACTTGAGGATTTAAGCAAAATCGACCCTGTAACCAAGAGACATCCGAGGTATTGGTTGCGACTTCGAGTCCCTTACAAAGAGTTGATTCATGTGACTTCAAAAGAATCGTTTTTTAGACCAACTAATATGCAAGATCCCAACAAGAGACTGCTAGTGCAATCCTTTGAGGTCAAAAAGGAAGCCTTGTCTTATTCAGCCCTTAAAAAACCGATTGGCTATTTAATATTGCGTGACTTTAAAATGGGCGGACCTCCTTTTCAGTTAACAAGTGAGATGGATTCTCCAATGACCTCTTCATATTATTTGCATTTCGAACAAATCATGGGTCCAAAAAAATTCTTTCATGATCTAACTGGTAAAAGAAATGGTCATAAATTTGGTGGGTGGGGAATCGAGTATCAAGTTACTAATCAAAACTTTGCCCAAAATAAAATAACGGTCTTGAGGAAAGACTTGAAAACTCTCAAATTAGCTAAAAAGGACTTGAGTGGTCCGACCTCACTTTAAAAATTTTTATACAATGATTATAAATAATAAAATTTTCCTAAGCTTCCTTCTTCTTTTTTCCGCTTTGCATGGTCACCAATCGGAGCAAGAGTCTGATCGTTGGATCAATGTTAGTGGAACTGGAAAAGTAAGTGCCTCCCCCGATCTCGCCATTCTGCGTATGGGTGTTTTATCCACTGCTAAAACCGCAAAATTAGCAACTGAGTTAAATAATGCGTCAATTTTGAAAATTTTTGATGTTCTTGAGGAGATGGGCGTGGATGAAGAACATTACGAAACAGCTCGATTCCAAATTACTCCGCAACGCCAATATCGTAAGGGCTTGCCACCGTTAGTTACCGGCTATCAGGTATCTAATATTATCGTTGTTCGTATTTACGATCTCGATCGGGTGGGAGAGATTATGCAAACCACGGTTGATGCTGGGGGAAATAATTTTGAGTCTCTTAGCTTTGCACTGGATGATAATGAAGAATATGTGGAAGAAGCCAGAGTCCGGGCGATGGAAGATGCATTAAATAAGGCAGAGGTTCTTGCGGGTGCTCTTGCTTCTGAAAAATTTCCTCAAGTAAAAGTTGGGCTGCCCCTCACCATTCAGGAATTGGGTGGTTCCAACCATCCTATTCATGCACGTAGAATGATGCATTCTGATGCGATGATGGCAGAAAGTGTACCTGTCCAAGCCCCAAGTGAACTTAGCACCGAAGTCAGGGTACAGGTAAAGTTTGCTTTGGAATAAGGATTGTCCCTTTTTCTCAGGCTGTCTAGTCGTGCTCACCTAAATGCCTGCGTAGCTCAGTTAATAGAGCAACAAGACTCTTAAAGTTAACTAAGTCCCTTTAAAATAGGGTCTCGCCTTTATCTATCGCAATTTAATTAGAGGTATGGACACAATCAGGCAGATATTTTCAGTAAATTGTCACATAGACACCTTCGCTTGCTCAATCTTTTCACCTACAAAATACGAAGATTTGATATCAATTGTCGAGTAAGGCAGTTGGGAATGGTAGGGGCGGGGGGGCTCGAACCCCCGACAAATGGATTAAGAGTCCACTGCTCTACCAACTGAGCTACACCCCCAACGAAAGTCAGAACTATAAAAGTCCACCTTTTATGATCAATGATAAAAAACTATTCCTATTGCCCTTTTTAACAAAGGGCTAAGGTCCCAGTTGCGAAGATGGACGAACTGGATCTTACGGTAGCATCTGCGGTTGTAAGGTTTACCTTCATTGGAGGAAAGGATTTTGATAAAGGCATTTTTTTTTGGGGGGGGCCAAACTTTCTGAACCTGTGTTCGGCTGTTTTTGAGAGTGTTTTTCTTTTGAATCCCTCCGCCGGTACCATTTCAGTCATTTTAAGGTAGTATCAATACTTTAAATGCTCGGTTTTGAGGAATCAGTTTAGGAGAAGAACCATTCCTGTAGGTTAGAGATAAGCCCTGGAATGGAAATACTCTCCCGTATGCTACATCTTTTCCAAAGCTCATCCCTGAACCAGTAGCCATAAAAGATATCCTGTTTCCATAGGGAAACCCCATAAGGGTTGCCGAATCCATTGCCCCAAATTTTTGCCCCTTATACTTGGCATTGGTTGTAATCCATTTTTCCTTGTAAGGAAAAATTCGGCTTTTACCAGATGCTGGTTTTAGAACAAGGGAGCCATCGCCGATGTAAGTCATGACTTCTTTCATCGATTTATTTTTAGAGTCGGGAACAATTCCGGGGATAGAAGTGTTAATACTAATATTTGTTGGTTCTTTCTCTCCACTTGGATCACTCATTTTGGACCATAGGGTTAATCCTTTATCATTGATTTGAATATCGTACTGAAATGTACCACCGTTATTTAAACTACCGGAAACAGTGGTTTTCTCTCTCTTCATGGAAGCCTCTGGAGGATTTTCGAAACCGGTGATCTTTCTGGATCGCCTGCGATGCTTTTCTGGGTTGCTCTTATCTGTATAACGCGTGCCAAACCCGATCCCAAAAGTTTTGGGCGGTTTGGATGGATCCTTGCTGTTTTTGAGCCAAATCTTAACCGAGCTTCCCGTCCAGCTTAAGGCAGCATCGAACCTCTCGGACTGAAAAACGGTGTTGTATCCCTTGAATGGCCCATTTGCAAAAGAGGCTAACCTTGAGCCTTTTGCAGGCGAAATCGATGGGGTACGATTTACAGTGAGGCTCTTTCTTCTGAGTGCTTCGAGGAGGACTTGGCTTTGAGAACTGAACTTTTCCCAAGGCAGTTCAATGGGGTTACTTCGACCCTTAAGGAATAGGGTAACCAAGTAGTCATCTGCCTCCAAGAAAGTTGCTGATATGGAAACTCCTTCTGTATTCGTAAGGTCCTGCACTTTATCTAAGTCATTTGCAGTGACTTTAGGCACTTTCATTTTGCTGCGGGATAAAGCAAAGGCTTTTGCCTTTTTCTTTTTTTGATCATTCAACTCTTTAAGTTTTTTTCCCAGTGAAATTGCCTGATCTGAAAGATTGTCGGTGTGCACTTCGACCTCTTGGCCAAAACCAGTAATGAGGAGTAGTTCGTTACTTTCTAGCCCGATGAACTTGGCTCGTAATGGACGACCTTCCTTACTTATCCAAACATGCTCTGCGGATAAATCTAGTGGGCCGTTCGGGTCTGTGCCTTCAGTTTTTGCCGTCGAACTTTTCGGTTGGGATTGAGCAACTGGAGGTGGTGTAGCAGGAGGGGGCGTGTTGGGAGCACCACCAAGTTTACGAGCCAGGTTTCTTGACTCTTGTGTAAGATTTCCAAGGGGTAATTCAAAAGGCTGTCCATTCCAAAGTACTTTAACAGTTGAACTTGTTGAGCCAATAAATTCAGCCCGAATGATTCTTCCTTGGGTATCCTGCCAGTCGTAAGTCTGTTTTTTTGTATCGTTTACAACTGATTGCGAACGAAGTTTGATGGCCAATGCTTTCGAAAAAGCACTTAGTGAATCCAAGGGGAGAACGAGCTCCTGTCCTTCCATGGAAATGGTAATGGAGTTTTGATCTGCACGGACAAAGTCGGCCTCAATTTTTTGACCGTTTACATCAGTCCATGTATAGAGCTTCCCGTTAGCCGTGGACCAAAGCAGTAAGAAAAGGAAAAGTATATGGAGGCGGGATATCATGCAAGTCATGGTTCAAATTAAAACTCCAATGTCTTCATTGAAGTTTGTCAATCATTCGCCCCTTAACGAAATACTTTTTGGAGATTTTTTAGTGAAATATTAGCACAATCTTCAGCTGTGGGAAAATAATCGAAGGCTTCTACGGAGACCCACCCCTTATAGCTCACCTCCTTGAGGGTATTGGCAACTTCCAAGAAATTAGTGGCCCCTTGTCCAGGACCACGCAGGTTCGAGTCGTTAGCATGGAAGTGGATACACTCTGGATAATATTCGNGGATGGCATGGCATACCCCATCTGGCTCTGCGGTCATTGCCTTGACATCAAGATGCAGTCCGCAGGCTGGATGGTTCACAGCTTGGACAAAATCTCTTCCCTGCTCGCAGGAACTGAGAAAGTCGGTTTCTACTTTGGCAAGGGGCTCAATCGCAAAAGCCACTCCATCACCTTCGATCTCCCGGCAAACTTCCTGCATCAGCGATACCGCCCGCTCAAAGGCCTCTTCATAGGATACGCCAGGCAACAGGTTGCGTTGCTGGGGGCTGCCCAGCACCAATATTGAACCATTCATTCTCGCGGTTAACTGACCTAGTTTAATTAAGTACTCTTTGGTGACTTCCAAAATAGCAGGATCATTGTGAGTCAGATGCAAACCCTCCGTCTCTGCCATCAACCAATGCAGGCCCACCACTTCCAATCCCACTTTTTCCGCGGCAGTACGGCAACGGTCGGCATCGGATTCACTCAAATCTCTGGGNTTTGTTTGCAAGGTAAAGGGGGCAACTTCCACACCCTNATATCCGATGTCAGCAATTTTNTGGAACGCGTCCTCCAAGGNAAGGGTGCGAAAAATTTCATTACAGAGAGCAAATTTCATAGTTTTAAAAGGGATAAGAAAGGAATTTAGACATCATTTAATTCAGGCACTTTAAATTCGGCATTATTTGTATCCTGCAAGAGTTCATTCGCATCATCTGCATATTCACCAGTGTGCCTCTCCTTTTTTGCATCAAAAGTTAACCAAGGGCCTACTGTATAAGTGTTCTCTTTCTCGGGGATGCCGACACCCTTGCCCATAATCTCATGGAGTTTACCAAAGTGTTCGGATGCCTCCTTATTATCTTCGAAATGTCCTGCTTTCTGATTGAACGGCACCTTTTTACCTAGCCTGTAAGAATTGTTGATAAGATGACCTAACACACAACCATAGTGTGCATCTTTGACATTCCCGTTAGCCATCTCTGGTTTACCAGCTCGACAAGCAGCAATGAAACTACCCCAAGTGCCACCTGGTGTTACTTTGCCTTTGCCGAATTCAATCTTTTCACCCTTATCACTACCTTTCGGATAATAACTTTTACCAATGATTCGACCGCCATCCTCAAAATAATACTGATTCTCAACCTGGCGCTTATAACCCTTATAGTTTACATTTCGCACATTGAAGAAAACCTGCTGACCGTTTGCGTATTCAGCCATTCCAAACATTGAATTAGGGGTCTCCCCTTGATCCTTCCATTGATATCGACCGCCAATCGCCATGGTTCTAACGGGATGGGTCTGATCATCATCAATTGCCCATCGAGCCACATCCAGTTGATGGGTACCTTGATTATTTAGGTCGCCATTTCCGGTGGCCCAGAACCAATGCCAATTATAATGTACATAGTTGCCGTGGAATTTCTCGATTACGGCAGGCCCTTTCCAAAGGTTCCAATCAAGATGAGCAGGAGGGGGGCTAATGTTTTTGTGACCGATGCTTCCCCGCGGCTTACAGCAATAGCCGTATGAGATTTTGAGGCGGCCCCACTTTCCGGCTTTTATCTGCTCATGCAAGCCAGCACGACTAGCATCACTTCGCTGCTGAGTGCCGTGCTGAATAACCACACCATATTTTTGCTGAGCTGCAACAGCGATTCTGCCCTCAAAAACATCATGGCTCATTGGCTTTTCAACATATACATGCTTTCCGGACTGAGCCCCCCAGATCGTCATTAACGAGTGCCAATGGTTTGGAGTAGCAATAGTCAAAGCGTCTACATCTTTATCTTCCAATGCTGTCCTAACATCTGTTACTCCCTTAATATTCTTCTGCCCCCGCCCCTTGAGACTCTCAACTGTACGGCTTAATAGTCGCTTGTCTGGGTCAATGACATAGGCAATTTCAACATTTTTTTGACCAAGGAAACCATTGATGTGACTCTTTCCTCGACTATTTAATCCAGCAACAGCTATCCTGATTCTATCATTGGCTCCAATGACTCGATGAGCGGACTTAGCGTTTGAAATCAGGGAAAACCGCTAAGAGCAAATGCAGTTGATTGGATGAAGTGGCGTCTATTCATCGAGGGCAATGAGTTGTTTGTTTTTATTTGCCCGACGCAAGATAATCCTCGGGGTAGCCTGGATGCTTTGGCATGATAGAAGTGGGATGTGCCGCTTCTTGGGCATACTGGGAAAACCTTTCTTCAATCTCAGCTTCTTGAGGCGTTTTAAAAGAATGGAAAATAACCTGGTAGCGAAAGCCAATCGAATCCCCTTTGGCTATAGTTTTAGGGCCATCTCCCCCCATTCTATCTGGAGCAAATGGGTTGGCGGAAATTAAGCCATAGTCACGGGCGTGCCACCATGCTTTCTGATTGTTTTTTGATGAGTTGGATGGGTGGCTAAGAAAAGCAATGCCGGAGGGTTTGCCATCAATTTTGCCAAAGTAGTGGACCCAGTCTGCCCGTTTTCCCCAAATCTTTTTTCCTACAATTCCTTCGCTGTTTACTGCCTGCCCAAAAACTTCTTTCACACCGTGTTTGGGATTTGCGGTGAGTCGTAAATCTGGATGGGTACGGATACCGACAAACCCATCCTTGAAGGCAGGAAAGGTCATAGGTTCATTAGTTGCATGAAAATGAATTTCAAGATCGATGGTGCGGGAAGATTGATCTCCCCAGAACTGGAGGGTCCGAGTATCTGCAAATAGGGTTTTTCCCTCCTTATTGTTCCAGGCGTTCAAGGTTTTAATTAGGGCACGGTCTTTACCCTGCCTCGTTTCGATAAGTCTGCGTTGTTGTACAGTGCCTGAGTTTTTCTTGTCGATATGCCAGAAGTTCGCCCCATTTGTACCCTCGTGCCCAATGAAAACCCCCTGATGGTGGATGTGGTCATGTGCTTCACCGGGAGTATCTTTTTTCATTGGATAATCCCGAAGCATAGACTGACCACTGGGTCCGACAATGGGCCAGATTGTGGGCTTGGTTACCGAGGCAATATCGTAGGAGGCAAAGAATTTTCCTCCTATGGATACATCCAGGCCCTTTTGTGAGGGAGTAATGGTAGCAGTATGTTTTGTGTCCGGTCTTTTTAACCGGTTGAGNGTGTATTGTACGAAGGGGTCCTTCATCAAATGNCCATCGATGCTTTGTACAGTAAAACTAAGTTCGAAAATTCTTCCGGGAGCGAGGTTATCAAGCTTGATTTGGTAAGGGCCGTTATCGCCGAGCTTTTCGACGGCGAGAATTTCATGGGTTTGTTTGTCGTGCTGAGCAGAGCCGTATCTGTAACCGTATTCAAAGCGGAAGCTTCTTGCCTTAGTATTTTCTAAGAGTTTTTCGGGATTTG